>WBZP01000627.1_pt1 | contig 47040 bp, 34 predicted proteins | sample 5204301 | NCBI WGS metagenome assembly WBZP01 (sample SAMN12412401, study PRJNA552823) | activated sludge metagenome | isolation source: activated sludge from nitrification reactor of wastewater treatment plant... | place: USA: Pennsylvania | collected 2017
CGAAGCAGGAATTTGGGGAGGCCGTAAAGAAGTACCAAGAGGCAGCGCGGGTAGGGCAGAGCGACGCGGAGGTGTACGAAGGGCTTGCGGAAGCGTGGGTGAGGCAGGTGGAGATGGCGGCAACGCGAGGGCAGCCGACGGAGGTCGCGTACGCAGCGGCGATAGAGAGCAGCGATCAGATCACGGCAGCGGAGCCGACGAACACGGCCGGGCCGCTGAAGAAAGCCTACGCAGCGCTGATGACGATGGCGATCTCCGGTTCGGGAACCAGCTCCGCCGAGCGCGTCCAGAAGTGCCTATCGGAAGCCCAGGTTGTGCTGGTCAGGGAGCCCGAAAATCCATATGCGAGTGACGTGGCGGCTGGCTGTAATGCGTTTGCTGCCGATGGCGCTCAATCCCGGGGTGAGGATCCCGAGCCGTTGCTGCGTAAATCATTGACACTGCTGGAACCGGCGGTACGTAAATACCCCCATTTTCTGTGGGGAATTAATGACCTGGCAAGTGTATATGTCACTCTAGGCGCGTACCTGCAAATACATGGAAAACCGGGAAGCCGGGATCTGTTCGACAAGGCAATTGGTTATGAAAACATGGCAGTGGCATTGGATGGCGGATATCTGGTGGCGCTTCAGAATCTAATGTTCACGTATGCAAAGATAATTTCACAGATTGGTTCGATACAAGAGCTGAATAGTGTTCTCGGAGGCGTGGATCGCGTCTATGCGACCTGTGTCGAAAAGAATAAACAGTTTCCACAATGTCATATTAACTACGTGGTGGATTACTCCCGAGCTGCGGCGCGGGCGCAGCAAGCCGGCAGTGATCCGCAGCCCATGCTCAAACGGGCGCAGGAGGCGCTGGCTGTGGTGCGCAAACTCGGCGGGGCGTTTCTGGATCTTGAGCAGTATGTGGCGCTTTTGCACTGGGTCGATGCCAGCGACCGGGTAAGACGGAAAGAGGATCCGGCGACGTCGCTTGCGGCGTTAACGGAGACGCTGGGCAAATGCCTTGCGATCAATGGCCAGGATGCGATGTGCAGGACGATCGAAGCGCAGGCGGGATGGGTGAGCGCGGAGTGGGCAAAGCAGCAGAAGCAGTCTGGGCAGCCGCAGCTTGAGGAGGCGCTCCGAAAGGCGCAAGAGGCGACGAAAAGTCCTGAGACGTATCCCGACGCTTGGCAGGTCGTGGCAGAGACGTATTTGCGGCTGGCGCGCAGCGCGGGTCAAAAGCCGGCGGTCCGTGATGCGCACGTGCTTGCAGGTCTTACGGCCATTGAAAAGGTGTTCGCGGTCAACCCAAATCACGCGCTGGCGCGGGCCACCCAAGGCGAGCTCCAGCTCGTGCGGGCGCAAGCACAAACATCGGTCGAAGGGCGGCGGACTTTCGCACAATCCGCAGCGAAAGCCTTCGAACAGGCGGTGCGCAGCGATCCGCTGCTGACGGGTTGGCTATCCCCGCTGCTGGCACAGGCACGGGCGCTTCGCTCCTCGTAGGAGCGTCCCTGGGTGGATGGGCGAAGGGGTGGATGGGCGAGGGGGCGGAGAGTACAGAGGGTGGGGCCGTCGGCTACTTCGCCATCAGCTCCAGCAGAACCGATTCGAGGGTTCCGCTGGCACCGTTGCTGTCCACGCAGACTTCCCACGGCTGGCGTTTGGGATCTTTCCCGGTGAACGTGTCGCTCCATTTCGACCAGTTCGCGTCGTTTTCCTCTGCCTGGTAATCTGCGCTCAGTCCTCCGTAGCGGATCGTCACCGATAGCTGTTTGAGATCGACCCCGCTCACCTGAGGCAGGATGCGCACAGAGCTGATTTTCGACAGGTCGGAGTCGACGTCCACGATGATCTTGGTGCATACCGTGGCACTGGGGTCTAGGGCTACGGCGGCGGTGCTCCAATACAGCTCGCGGGGCTTCACATCCATCGGCGGGCCGACGAAGAGCTGCGCATAATCAAGGTGCGGAAAGACCGAGGCCGGATCGCCAGCAATCGCGATTTCGATGGCAGGGGTCATGCCGCTAAATGCGCTGCGGCCCGGATAGATTGGGTAGATGTACTTGTTGTCGTACTTGTCCCAGCTTCCCGTCGGAGCGAAGCCACCACCGGGGATCGGTAGGTTGCGGATCTGGTCGCGAATTTGGATGCTGGCAGGAGCACCCGAGTCGTTGGAGTAGCGGAACAGCAGGGTGCCCGCCTTGTGCGGGTTGGCCGAGCCGGTGACCCAGCTTCCCGCGACGATGTCCCACGGGCGGGTGAACTGGACGTTGAGCCAGCACTCGGGGCCCAGCTCGATGAGCTTCCGATCTCGGACACAGTCATCCGGTCCCTTGCAGGCCGCCGATAGCCCGCACTTATTGTCCACCGCACGGACAATCGTTTGGCAGTTGTTGCAGGCGCTCGGTGCCTCGCAGCGAACCGGTTGGCCCCCCTGGGTGTTTTCGCCACCAGCACAGTACGAGTCGTAGCACTTGCAGCCCTCCATCGGTGCGCAGGTGTCATCGCAGCGATACAGGCCATCTTTCCAGTTGTCGGTTTCGAGGTCGGCCCAAGCGCCGAGGAAGATCGACATCTGGCGGAACCGCTTGCCGTAAAGCTGCGTGTTCTCAATGCCGGTGACCAAGTCCTGATAGTTGTTCAAGCTACTGCGGTTTACGCCGCTGTAGGTCATCGCTGGATCGCTATCCATGGTGATTGGGGCGGTGAGCAGTGGGTCGGCATATGCCTGCGACAGCGAGCCATCGGTGCCACCGTCCGCAGAGCAGAGCAGAGCAGACTTCATGCGGGGTCCGCAGCCTCCCCACTCACAGCTCCGACCGATGATGATCTGGAGGTCTTCGTTGAGCGAAGCGCTGGTGCCACCGTCGGGGAAATAGCACGAGAAGGCGCGGGTGTTTTCGTAATAGAAGCCGGTGGTGGGGTCTTGGATCGACGGCTTTTCATCCCAGAGGTTGCCCCAGAACTGGCCCTCGGGATAGGCCATGAACAGCTTCTCGTTGTCGGCGAGTTTCAGTGATGCTTCGGTGCCGCGCATCGACAGCGGGTTGTGGATTCCTTGGGTGTTGATCCGCGAGATCAGGCACGCTGAAACCGCCTGCCGTTCGGTGAGCGGAACGACTCCGGTTCCTCGGCACCAGGTCGGTGCCAGGTCAAAGTTGCCTCGGAAATAGCGGGTTTCTGGAATTCCGGGAGTGGCCGGATTGTTGCCCTTCCACTTCAGCAGGTCTCCGCTTCCGCACGCGCAGCCCGTCCAATACTCCAGGCCGTGAAGTCGCGCATCGCGCTCGGCGGCCGAGATCCCTGGCTCATTGACCCAAGCGTCAAGCCCCCAGTCCGGCAGCACCGAGATGTTGCTGAAACCAGTGCCATTCCAGCCCAGACCATTCCAGCCCAGACCATTCCAGCCCAGACCATTCCAGCCTAGACCATTCCAGCCCAGACCGTTCCAGCCCAGACCATTCCAGCCCAGACCGTTCCAGCCCAGACCATTCCAGCCCAGACCGTTCTGCTGGCGCTGGTCCAACCCTTGGTCAAGTGGTGGCTCCGCGTTACATCCCACAAGCAAATACGTGGCGGATAGCAGAGCAAGTAAGTGTTTCTTCATACCCTAGCCTCCCGTTGTGGTCCATGGTCCGATGTTCAGCACTAGAGCTGAGCTTCATCTGGAGGAACCGCAGAGGTAGGGGCATCGAGAATGATCAGCGATAATCGAAACAACCAGAAGATATGATTGCTTTTCTTGTTGCCTCTGAAGCTCCGCCATTGGTCAGTATGGCAGGTGGAATTCCTTTTTAAAAGCGTGTCTGTAAAAGCATAATGAATACAGACATAAATCGGCTGTGGCGAACAGGTGACACCGAGTGGCCGGAAGCATTCAGCCCAGACCTGAGTCCCGACTCGGCGGCGCGCTTCGGCTGGCGTCTCCTGCTGAGCCGTCGACAAAGGCAGTAGTTAGATCCAAGAAAAATTTAGTAATATCTAAAACCATGCCAGCAGTAGGTGAACTCGGACCAGACTTCGCTCTCTACAACCAGGAACAGCACATGGTGCAGCTTGGCCGTCTCCAGGCCGACGCCGACTATGTGGTGGTCTATTTCTTTCCGCAGGCCGGAGCGCCGGGCTGTGCTCGCGAGGCGATCGGCTTTCGGGACGTGATGCCGGAGCTTGTCAAAAAGCGGGTGCGTGTGGTCGGCATTACCTCAAGTCCGTCCGCTGAGATCGTGGCCTTCGCCAAGGAGCACGGCCTCAACTTCGACTTGCTGTGCGACTCGAATCGTCGCATCTGCGAGGAATGGGGCGCGCTGCGGGGTGAAAACACGGCGCGCATGACGTTTATCCTCAACGCCAAAGGCATCGTGACCCATGCCTTCCCGCGTGTCGACGTGTGGAAGCATCCGGCCGAGGTGCTCGCGCTGATTCCGGCCCCGAGCGGTGGTATCTCGGCGGCTCCCGTTGAGTCCGCACCTGCGGCTGCTCAGTCCCAAGCGAGTGTACCGGCAACGAACTCGACTGCGGTTTCGCCCGCCTCGATGGGACATAGCGCGGGTCCGGATCTGGTCGCTGAAGCGGCGCGAGCGGTGCTGAAGCTACTCCTGATGCACAAGCAGTCTGGCGGAACCATTCCGCCCGACGTGAGCGAGCTATTGTCCCAGTTTGGTCGACAGAACTAGGGCTGCACCGACGGGGTTCTTGTCTCGGGGATCATGTGTCCGCCGCGAGCGATACGGAAGCGATAGCCTCGCCAGTTGACCTCACGGGTTCCGAGTGCCTGCAACAGCCCTGCCCACAGCAGCAGCTCTGCCGCCAACACCTCGAGCGCGCTTTCAACAAAGCTTCGTCGGATGCCTTGCGACCGTCGCAAAAGCCACGATAAAAACGTCCGGCTGAACAGTAGCGTCGTTGTCATCGCCACAAGCAGCGGGGTTCGCAGGCACAGACTGGCGAGCAGCAGCGGTGGCGTCGCGGCCATAAAAATCGGATAGGTGAGCAGCAGAAGCGGCCTTTGCGCCCGCACCACCATCAGCCAGCGACCGACGCGTGCGATGACCCCACGCAGGCTACGGCCACCGTCTGAACAGTGGGCTGGCAGCGGGCTTTGTTCCACCGAGTATCCGGCTGCGCAAAACCTTCGGGCCAGCTCGTAATCTTCGCCCAAGATCGTGCGCACGCTGTGCAGGCCGCCAATGTCAGCGAGCGCTTGCCGAGAGATTGCGAGCAGCGCCCCGGACATGCTCGGAACGCCCCCGATCAGTCGATACAGCCCGTAGAGCGCCATGAAGTTCTGGGCCGAACCGCCGACGAGCGCTGACGAAACGCGATCCCAAATCGTCCGTGGCGATTGTTCAATGGGGGACGCGAAGGCAATGCCGACCGTATGTCTGTTCGCTGGCGAGCTGGGCGGTCCACAGACCAGCGATACCAACGTCGGCAGATCGTCTGGTCCAAGTTGGACATCGCTGTCGGCGGTGACAATGATCGGCTCGCTCGAACGAAGCAGGCCTGCCGAGAGTTGGGCGACCTTGCGATTGTGGCGGGCCTCGGGTCGGGTCAACAAGACCTCGACGGGAATCTCGGGCGGCGTGTTTTTCGCAACCCGCTCGAGCGTCGGATACGCGGGATCGGCGGCGCTTGGGACGAGCAGAAAGACTCGGCGTGGCCCCGGATAGGGCGCGTGGATGGACGACAGCAGGTTTTCGTACAGCCCCGGTTCGTTGCCCTCACACGGGCGCAGAATCACAATCGGCGGCCACTCACGTGGCGGCACGGGCGGTGTCCTCCGCAGGCGCCAGACACCCAGCACGAGGAGCAGGGAAAAAAACAGGGAGGTACCGCCCCAGACCTCAAGGCTCGTTTTCAGCAGAACACCGGACATCAGCCCTGCCATCATCGCTGCGTTGCGCGCCGCTCGGATAGTAAAAATACGCGGCCCGGGGTGGGTTTTCAGGCGCGCTCAACATCGTCGGTGACGCTCACCTGATGGGTCTTATAGCGGAGCAGAAACTGGAGGCCAGGACGACGGAAGCGTTTCAGATCGAGGTACTCGCCGACCCCACGCAGGAGGATTCCTGGCAGGCGCTCGTCGTCACTGATTTCCACTCCAAATCGGGCGTAGAACGGTGCATCAAGCAGTCGACTGTCGCGGGTTCGTTGCCCACGCAGCGTTCCCGCCGACATCACCCGGGGAACTTTGAGCCACAGAAAATCGGACCCATCGGGCGCTGGCTCCTCATCAGGCGGTGGATCGTGGCTATCGGTCAGCTCCGGCGCGTGGTCGTTTTGGTGTAAGAGCAAGCCGATTCTATGGCGCTGCCCATCGAGCAGTGTTGTGTCATAGACCACTGCGCCGACCGAGCGATCGTCTGCGAAGCCGTGAGCCCAGCCCCAGCGAGAGAAACAGTCTTCCAAACGACCGCCGCCAAAGTTGTGATCGCAGTAGGCGGTGCCACGAAACCTGATCGTTTCGTCTCTTACGCGCAGGTCGACCTCGGCAGAAGAAAACAGGGACAGCGGCTGCCAGAAGTGCGCCCCTCCACCGGGCGCTTGACCGATGAGGATCGGGGCCAGCACTCGCTGCGGTGGACTCAGCCGAATCTGGCCGTAAAGCAGCGGGCCGGGCTTGCCAAAAAAGCGGGTGCTCGGCTCATTTACATCGATGGCCAAGCTGCCATCTGGAGCGGTGCGCAGGGAGCTGTGTGCGATGGCGATCGAGTGTTCGTCGGTTTGTAACACCGCCGCTGGATACTCGTTCATCACCCATAGTTTCTGACGCGGGCGAGCGGTGGCGCTCGTTCGTTCGTAGAGCGCAAGGTTGATGGCGGGAACGTCGAGGCCAGTGACTGACTCACCCCGTCGCAATCGGGCGGCGTACTCGGCGGAAAAGACCGAGCCAGCGAACACGATCAGTGTCAGACCAAACCGCTGACTGACATCGTGAACTTCGATGTACCACCAGGCGTAACCACCCACGTGAGCAGCGAGGCGCAGAGCGGGCAGTGTACTGGTTTGCAAAAATCCGGGGTGCACAGTCGAGGTGGACACGAGGAGCGGTTCCTCCGTGAGATCGGCACGTCGCCGCAGCAAAACGAAAATAGGCGCAGCGAGCAACCATTTTCGATGCTAGCCGTGGCTCGAACTAGGCAGCGAGACCCATACAACTGCGCCGGTATGTAGCGATCTGCGGCAAAGGATGACCAAACCAAAGGCTCGCACGGACGTGACCAGCCTAGGGCCCCCTTTGGTCACATGGTGGCACTGGCTGCGCTGCGCTTTTCCGCGAGTACCTTGCGAAACTGGGCACTCGGGGCCCCCCGGCAACGAGAGCGCCAACGACCACCTGGGCTGGTCACGACCGAAAGCGAGGACAATAGAATGCATGAAAAACGAAAGATAAAATACAAATAAATTCACATATATACCCAATCGGTCCGGTAGAGTGCGCCAGTGTATGGAGGTATGGAGCGCAGCGCTTGTACGACGGTAGCTGGCGGCAATGCCCAGGTTGCCAATTTTTCCGTCGCAGCGAAGGATGTGCCTTGACGCTTTGCGAGGGAGTGCCTATTCGTGAATGCCTTGTCGCTGCACGTTTCTTCAGATCGCGAACCACTGGCCATGCCCGACGAACGGGTGGGCGATGAGGGACTGCGCGAGATCCTACCCATTCAGTCCGATTACCCGGATCGACTGCGACAGATGGCGAAAGCACCGACGGTATGGTTGCGTGGACGGGCAGAACTACTGAGCAGTCGGCCGATCTGTACCGTGGTCGGTTCGCGGGCCTGTAGTCGGTTGGCCGAGGCTCGAGCGCTCGAGTTGGGTCGTAAGCTCGGTGAGCGCGGCGTGCTGGTGGTATCAGGTGGGGCTCTGGGCATTGATGCAGCCGCTCACACAGGGGCGCTGGCCGCAGGAGGAGCGACCTGCGCGGTCCTTGGTACTGGGGTCGACAGGTTGTATCCGCAGCAGAACGTCCCGCTGCTTGCAGCCCTTGCCCGCACCGGGTTGCTGTTGTCGATGTTTCCGCTGGGCGCACCACCTCGGCCGTTTCATTTTCGGGTGCGCAACGAACTGATGGCGGCGCTCGCTGATGTCGTGGTTGTGGTGGAGGCGCAGGCGAACTCGGGCTCGCTCATTACGGCGCGCCATGCGTTGCGTTTTGGGCGACCGCTGCTCGGATTTCAGGGCTCGGAGGGCACGATGTCGCTGTTTTCAGCCGGTGCCCAAGCGGTGCATAGCGTCGATGCGGTCGTGGAATTCGTGGCCTCGCGCTCCGCAGGTGGGGAGCGACCTGGTGCGCCAAGCGAGGAACTGGCCCGGGTGCCACAGTCGATTCACGTACCGACGGAAACGATGCTTTTGTCCGATGAAGATGCGGCGAAGCGGGTTTTGGCTGCGCTTGCGGCCACCGCCTCCGCAGATGTAGGCGAAGTGTGTGCCCGTACCGGCCTATCTGCGGCCGAGTGCGCGGCGGTACTTGTTGATCTGGAGCTCGCGGATCGCTGTACCCGCTTGGCGGGTGGGCGGTACATCGTGCATGCTCCGCTTAGCTAGGAAAGCCATGGCCCAAGCCAAGTCCTCGACCACATCTAAGGCTGCTCGGAAGACGACCCCGTCTGACGAGGAGAGTACCACCGCCACCAAAAAGCCGGCCAAAGCGTCGGCAAAGAAAGCGAGTCCGGCGAAAAAGACCGCGACCCCGGCCAAGAGCGCGACCAAAAAGAGCTCCAAGCCAGCGGCCAGTAAGTCGGCAACGACCAAAAAAACGGCGACCAAATCGGCTGCGGGCAAACAGACGACCACCAGCAAAAAGTCGACTGCGAGTAAGAAGTCGGCTGCTGTCAAAAAGGCGGCGGCCAGCAAGAAGTCAACTCCAGCCAAAGGCAGTGGCAAGCGCGCCTCGATGCTGGTCGTGGTCGAGTCACCGGCCAAAGCCAAGACCATCGAAAAATACCTCGGTGGAACGGCCAAGGTGCTGGCGTCGGTCGGTCACGTCAAAGACCTGCCGAAGTCGAAGATCGGTGTCGACCTGGAAAACGACTTTACGCCCGAGTACGTGGTCATTCGCGGCAAGGGCAAGATCCTGAGCGAGCTGTACAAGGCCGCCAAGAACAGCGATGTCGTCTACCTGGCACCTGACCCGGATCGCGAAGGAGAGGCCATCGCCTGGCACTTGGCCGACGAGATTCGTCCAGCCAACTCCAACATCAAGCGCGTGCTCTTTAACGAAATTACGCAGCGCGGGATCACCGAAGCGATCGCCAACCCGACCGATCTAGACAAGGACAAGTACGACGCGCAGCAGACGCGGCGAGTGCTGGATCGGCTGGTCGGCTATCAGATTTCACCGATCTTGTGGACCAAGGTCCGCCGTGGACTGTCTGCGGGCCGGGTGCAGTCGGTGGCTGTGCGCATCATCGTCGAGCGCGAGGCAGAGATCGGTGCCTTTACGTCCGAGGAATATTGGACGGTGCAGGCCGAGGTCGAAGGCAAGACGCCGCCGCGCTTCTTTTTGCGACTCTACAAGATCAACGACAAGAAGCCTGAGCGTCTCGATGGAGCCACTGCGAACCAGATCGCGGCCATGCTCAAGCGGGTGCCGCTCAAGGTCTCGCAGGTCGAGCGCAAAGAGCGTCGCAAACTCCCGACGGCGCCGTTTATCACCAGCAAGCTTCAGCAGGAAGCTGCACGAAAGCTGCGCTTTACCGCCAAGCGGACGATGGGTGTGGCGCAGCGGCTCTATGAAGGTGTCGAGCTGGGTAGCGAAGGCCGCGTCGGCTTGATCACCTACATGCGTACTGACTCGACCCGCATCAGCGCCGATGCTCTTACCGAGGTGCGTGGCTACATCGGTCAGCGGTTTGGTAAGGACGCGGTTCCCGACGAGCCGGTGGTCTACAAGTCGAAAAAGGGCAACGTCCAAGACGCCCACGAGGCGATCCGCCCGACCAGCACCAAGTACGATCCGGAGACGGTGCGCAAGCTGCTGCGAGAAGAAGCGGCCAAGAACGCCGACAAGGCCCGCGACATCGAGGATCAGATCAAGCTCTATCAGCTCATCTGGAATCGCTTTGTGGCATCGCAGATGAAGCCTGCGGTCTACGACCAAACGACGGTGATCGTCGAGGTCAAGGACGCGGGTCAGACCTACGAGCTGCGTGCCAGTGGCCAAGTGCTGCGCATGCCGGGCTTCACGCTGATCTACACCGAGTCGGAAGACGAAGATGCTCCGACGGCCGAACCGGCAGTGGATGGCGATCGACTACCTAGCCTCTCGCAGGGCGAGCTGCTCAAGGCGCAGAGCGTTCAGGCCGAGCAGCACTTCACGGTGCCGCCGCCTCGTTTTACCGAAGCGTCGCTGGTCAAAGAACTCGAAGAGAAGGGCATTGGGCGTCCGTCGACCTACGCCACGATTCTATCGACCATCCAAGATCGCGGTTACGTCGAGAAGAAGGAAGGTCGGTTTCATCCGACGGACCTCGGGACTCGGGTCAATGGGCTTCTGGTCGAGAGCTTTCCGCACGTCCTTAACGTCGACTTTACGGCGCGGATGGAGAGTGATCTCGACGACGTAGAAGAAGGACAGCGCAACATGCTCGCGCTGCTCAACGAGTTCTACGGGCCCTTCAAGATCGATGTTGAGAAGGCTCAGATCGAGATGAAGGATCTCAAGAAGGCCGAGATCCCAACCGAGTTGGTGTGCGAAAAATGCGGCCAGCCAATGGTCATCAAGTGGGGCCGCAACGGCGAGTTCCTGGCGTGCAGTGGATATCCCGAGTGCAAAAACACCAAGGAATTCACCCGTACCAAAGACGGCACCATCGAGCTGGTTCCTGAGCCGACCACCGAAGAGAAATGTCCGACCTGCGGCGCCGATCTGATCTTCCGACGCGGTCGCTTTGGTGAGTTCTGGGCGTGCTCGCGTTATCCCGAGTGCAAGACGACCCGGCCGGTGAGTCTGGGCATCACCTGTCCCAAGCCCGACTGCGGAGGCTTCCTGACCGAACGTCGCTCGCGACGAGGATCGCCGTTCTTTGGCTGTTCGAACTACAGCGCAAAGGGCTGCGACTTCGTGTCGTGGGATCGCCCGATCAAGGAGCCATGTCCTGACTGTGGCGCACCGTTTTTGCTCAAGAAGCAGAATCGCTCCGGGACCAAGCTGCGCTGTGCGACATGCAGCTACCAGAGTGAACAGACCGAGTCCGATCTGCCCGAAATCGCTGGTGAGGAATCAGGCAGCGAAGAGGATGCCGCCTAGCTCTTGCCTTTGCCGACCACTCGTGTCGGCAGTCACCGTCTAGTACGGGCCTACCGTAGACCTGCTTCTTCCTTTCGTCTCCTCGTGTTGTCCATAGACCCCTGGGCGCTGCTCGGGCGGATCCGCTCATTTATCTAAATGAAGCATTTAGAATAAGTGTTTTGTTATTTCCGTCGCTGTGATGCGAGATGTTTGGTTCACATCTCGAACTGTGCGAGTCCCGCAAGGGGTGTGGGAATTTCGCGCTCTGTTTGGTTGGGAACCCGTCCTCCCAACCGATTCCTAAGCGCTTTTTCATGAGCACTCCCAGCCACTTCCCAGGGACCGAGAAGAACTCTGTAAGGAAAATGAAGGATTGACAGAACTCCTTCCGATCCACTAACGTAGGCTGACCCTGGACCTTAGCTCTGACGATCAGTGCTATCTCAGGGGGGGAAGCAAGGGTAGTCGGGCAGGCCATGAATCCAGGCCAGTACCACATCATTAAGGAGACTTCCCAATCCATTGGGGAACTCCTCAAGCAGCAGTACAAGCAGATTGGTTACAAGCGCGTCCATCTCGTTGTGGCTGCGCCTAAACAAGAGAACATCGAGGGCAAGATGCCTGCGGTGTCTCTGTACTTGTACAATGTGACTCTCGATGAAGAGGGCGTCGGTAACAACCGGAGTGCCCAATACATCGACGAGGAAATTGGTGACGGCGGTCAGGTCCGGGAGATCGCCAGAGACATGCCGATGTGGCTCCGTCTCGACTACCTGATTTCCTGTTGGGCACAGACTCCTGAAGAGGAACAGCTCCTTTTGGGAGCCACGATCCGTGCCTTCATGGAGAACCCGACCATCCGGGGAGAGCAGCTCAAGGGAGAGTCCTTTGAGCCGGATGATTACATTCCGCTGCTCATGTCCCAGAAGCTGGATGAGACCGTTCTGTCTCGCTTCTGGTCGAGCCTCAATCAGCCGCTGAAGCCGGCGCTGCAGTGCTGGACAACGATCCCACTGTACCCGACGACCTCGCGGACGTTTACGCGTGTTCGTGAACGCGAGGTTCGCTTTTTCGACTTGGACAAATTGAACCGGCTCCGTCAGTGAGGAACTGACGGCGCCATTGGAACGCAACCATCGCCAGGCCGTACCGATAACCTTCTGCGAGACCACTTGGACCAGCGCGGAAGGCCACCCTGGGGATCATCTGACCGTAGGCAAATCAGCAAGGAGAGCGCAGCATGGCCACTAGTTACCTTTCGCCGGGCGTATACGTTGAGGAAGTTGACCGCGGTTCAAAGCCAATTGAGGCGGTAGGAACCAACACGGTTGGATTCCTCGGCGAGTCAATGATGGGTCCTGTTAACCAGTCGGTGCTCGTCACCAACTGGACCCAGTACGTCAAGACCTTCGGCGACTTTACCCAGTCCACCTTCCTTTCGCACGCCGTGTACGGCTTCTTCAACAATGGCGGCTCGCGCTGCTACGTTGTGAACGTCGGCGCGCCTGCGAACCTGGATCTCAGCCCAGCGGACACCAAGGCTGCTGCCGAAAAGGCTGCTGCGGTGAAAGCCGATGGCACGCCGACGACCGGCACCAAGGTGGACAACGATGCCCGCTACATCGGCAAGGACAACGGACCTGGTGCTCGCACCGGTCTGAAGTGCTTCGAGGAGATCGACGAGATCTCGCTGGTTGCGGCACCTGGCATCATCTCTGCTGCGGTGCAGGATGCGCTCCTCACGCACTGTGAGAACCGCAAGGATCGCTTCGCCATTCTCGACAGCCCCGAGGTTGTCCAGGGCGGTGTGGACAAGCTGCCACGTCCGCGTGACAGCAAGTACGGTGGTTACTACTTCCCGTGGATCCAGGTCTATGATCCGGAGCGCGGCAACGTCTACATTCCGCCGTCGGGCCACGTCGCTGGTGTGTATGCGCGTACCGACAACGAGCGCGGTGTTCACAAGGCTCCTGCCAACGAGATCGTGCGCGGTGCCCTCGGCCTGCGCTATCAGGTTTCGCGTGGTGAGCAGGACATTCTGAACCCACGTGGCATCAACTGCATCCGCTTGATGCAGGGCAATGGAATCCGTATCTGGGGCGCCCGCACGCTGTCTTCGGACCCGTCGTGGCGTTACATCAACGTCCGCCGCCTGTTCATCATGGTGGAGACCTCGATCGAGCGCGCCACGCAGTGGGTCGTGTTCGAGCCGAACGACTTCCGCCTCTGGAAGCGAGTGGTGCGGACGATTGCGAGCTTCCTCACCTTGGTATGGCGCCAGGGCGCACTGATGGGCGAGACGCCGGAGAAGGCGTTCTTCGTCAAGTGCGACGAGGAAACCAACCCGCCAGAGGTCATCGACGTTGGACAGCTCATCGTCGAAGTTGGCCTCGCACCGGTGAAGCCGGCCGAGTTCGTGATTTTCCGGATCGGCCAGATGCCTGCTGGTGGCGGCGTCCAAGAGTAGTTTTGTGTAAAGGGCGGGGAGCGCCCTGGTTCGAGTGAGCTAGGGCACCCCGTCGTCTAATTGGGAGGACGAAAATGGCGATCACGAAGAACGCTCGTGCCTATACGGGCGGCAAATATAACCTCACCTTCGATGGCCAAACGGATGCAGGCTGGATCAAGTCTGTCGAGGGTGGTAACGCCACTGCCGACGTCGTGGTCGAGAAGATGGGTGCCGATCACATCGCGCGCAAGCACCTTGCGACCGTGAAGTACGAGGACATCTCGTTCCAGTGCGGAACGGGTATGACCACGACCTTCTATGACTGGATTAACACTGCGTTTAATCACACGTCGAACGATGCGGGTCGTCGCACCGGCGCCATCAATCACTATGACTACGACTACAATCTGCTGAGCGCTCTTGAGTTCCGCAATGGTCTGATCACCGAGTTTGGTATGCCGGCTCTCGATGCCTCGTCGAAGGACGCGGCTCTCATGACCGTCAAGTTCAAGCCGGAGATCACCCGCAAGGTCATCAAGGGTTCGGGCAAGGTTGGCAACCCGAAGATGGACGCGGCTGCCCAGAAGAAGTGGCTGCCGTCGAACTTCCGTCTTCGCTTCACCGACTCCGCTTTCGATCAGGCTCTCGCCAAGGTGAACAAGATCGAAGCGCTGGTGGTTAAGCAGAAGGTTGTCGAGAACGCGGTGGGTGAGCAGCGCGATTACGAGCAGGAAGCGGCCTCGGTCGAAATTCCGAACCTCGTCATCACCCTCGCTGAGTCGCACGCCGACCAGTTCTACAAGTGGCACGAGGACTTCGTGATCTACGGTCGCAATGGCCAGGATCAGGAGAAGCAGGGCATTCTTGAGTACCTGACTCCCGATCTCGGCACGATCCTGTTCACGTTGAACTTCGCGCAGCTCGGCGTATTCAAGATCTCGCCGGACAAGGTCGAAGCAGGTGTCGAGTCGATCCGTCGCGTGAAGGTTGAGATGTACTGCGAAGACATCAAGTTCACCTACAACTCCAGCGCTACCTTCAAGTAGTGGGGAGTGTCACATTCGTAAGCTGCACGCCGTACGGATGTGGCAGTTGATGTAAGTGGAGACAGGCGGCTGGGGGGACTCAGTCGCCTGTCTTGCTTCAGGGGCAGTGAGTTTTATTTATTTTAACAACGAGGGATTCAAGTGGCCGCCCATGCTCGTAGTTACGTAAATAGTCGCTTCTATCTAGAGCTGGAGCAACCCTCTGGCTGGCTGTTCTCTGCCGACGGTGGACACGTCCAAACGGAGTCCGTCAACGAGCGGATGGCTGGCGGTTATCCAGTTCGTAAACACGCTGGTAATGTCAAAGTCGATGATATTACTGTCACGTGTGGAACTGGCATGACCAAGCAGTTTTACGAGTGGATAGAAGACAGTATGTCATATAAGCACTCTCGCAAAGACGGTGCGATTGTGCATACCAATTATGATTTTAAAGAGATTGTTCGTCAGACCTTTCAGCGCGCATTGATCACTGAAATCGGTCTACCGGCGCTTGATGCCACCAGCAAAGAGTCCGCGAAGATGACGGTCAAGTTTTCGCCTGAAATGTCTACACTGGAATACAGTGGTGGGACAAGGCAGGTGCAGCCCGTACCTCTTAGTCCGCCCAAACAAAAGCTGTGGACTCCCGCAAACTTCCGTGTGAGAATCCATGGTCTTGATGATGTGTGCCGAAACATCTCTAAGGTTGAGGCCATCAGCATTAAGCAGAACGTGGTCGAAAACACGATTGGTGAGAGGCTAATCTTCGATAAGGAGCCGGCACAGATCGACTTCCCGAATGTCATCTTGACGGTCCCCGAGTCCGATGCGGAGAAGTGGTACAAGTGGCATAAGGAGTTCGTCATCGAGGGCAAGAGCTATTCCCAGAGCGAGAAGCAGGGTGGCATCGAGTATCTGTCATCAGATCTCGGAAAAACCCTCTTCACTCTCGGACTAGAGAACCTGGGGATCATCAAGTTCACCCCCGACAAGGCCGAGTCCGGTGCAGAAAAGATCCGTAGCGTCAAAATCGAGCTGTACTGCGAGAAAATGACGTTCAAATACCAGTCCGAGTCAACCTACAAGTAATCGCTGAGAGTGAAAGCATGGCATTCAAGACTGAGTTCCCGTTCACACTCCCCAAAGGATATATCGACAGTGAAGGGAAGTTGCATCGCAATGGTGTGATGCGACTCGCCACGGCAAAAGACGAGATCGTTCCGCTTCAGGACTATCGTGTCCAGTCGAACCGTGCCTATCTGGTGATCGTGCTGCTAAGCCGTGTGATCAGCAAGCTAGGTGAGCTGGCGGTCGTGGATACCGAGGTGATCGAGAACCTGTTCTCGACCGATCTTGCGTATCTTCAAGAGTTCTATCGCCGTATCAATGAAGAAGGCGCACCCCGAGTCCATGCGAAGTGTCCCTCGTGTCAGCACGAGTTTGACATCGACTTGCTTGGGGGAGGGGATGGCCGCGTAGTCGGCCAGGGGGGATAACGAGCTACCCCCTGGAGCAGTTGTACCGGGAGGTAGCCTACATCGCCTATCATTTTCACTGGCCGCTTGAAGACGTTCTCAACATGGAGCACGACGAGCGGCACATCTGGCTTCGTGAGATCGCTCGCATCAATCGCGAGATCAACGACGCCCGCAAGCGCGGCTAAGCAGACGCTCCTTTCTTCAGCCGACGCTTCGTCCTTCCCTTACCAGATACTTCTTGATCGACACTTGGCCGATTCCCAATCGACACCTGATCGATTCCTAGCTCTCCGCACAGAGACTCCTAAGCGGTTACAGAAGCCTACCTTGGTGCCCCTGAGAGCCGATAGGAGCCCCTTTGGGAGTCAAAAAGGAGTCGATAGGGAGTCCTCCGGTAGACCCCATTTTTTTCGAGTAGAAAGCTTCGCTTGTAAGGTAAAATGTTGGCGCACGGTTCTCTGAATCCAGTACTTCTGCGACGGTGAGGGAGTCATCCGCTCACCCACGTCCGTCAAAGGAATTTGCATGGCACCCCGAGAGATCAGACCGCCTGGCGTATATCCACTCGGTGCAGGCGCTCGCTATACCTCACTGACCATCGCTGACACCCATATTGTCGGCTTCGTTGGAATTGCCAACCGTGGTCCGCTTGATGTGCCGGTCCAGCTACAGTCCTGGGCCGAGTTCGTCGAGGTGTACGGTCCGAGCAGCGAAGGCTATCTCGCTCGCGCCATCGAGGGCTTTTTTCTAAACGGCGGCAGATCCTGTTACGTCGTGCGAGTGGCCCGCAGACCACGTGCTGGACAGCGTCTAGAGGCTTACCACGCCCTGCAAGCCGAGCGGGTGCTGCGTGATGCCTGGGACAAGTCGACGCTGCGGGTGCTGGCTCTCAACGAAGGACGCTGGGGCAACAGCGTGTGGGTGAAGACCACGCGTAGCACGGGGGCCAAGACGCTGTTGACCCTCGATCTACCGGTCGGGGCCGGGCAGGCGCGGGTTACGTCGACGCGAGGTATTGAAAAGGGCTCGCTGCTGCGGATCTTTGATCGCGATAACAGCGATTACATCGTCGTCACGGACATCGACGAAAAGAACAAGGTGCTGTCCTGGGGATCGGAGACGCCGGTGGTCCGTCGCTACGCAGCGGCGGCACCAACCTACGTCGAGGTCATCGAATTCGAGATATATGCCTCGCTGCGCGATCGGCGAGAAGTCTTCAAAGGGCTTCAGCTTCATCCGCTGTCCCGTCGCTACGCGCCCCGCATTATCAACGAAGAGTCGTACCTGATTCGGCTCGAAGACTTGGGTTCGCACTCACCGTGGCCTAACAACCTACCGATCGAGTCTCCGCTCGACAAGCTCACCGGCGGGCGGGATGGCACCGAGGGCATCACCGCCGAGGACTTCATCGGTTACGATAATGGTCTCGACGATCGGCGTGGTCTGATGACGCTCGAGCACGTCGATGATGTCGGCCTGATCTGTGTGCCCGACGCGATGTTGGCCTATAAGAGCATGTCGGTGCCCGAGGCGCGCAGCTACGTTCAGCACATCCATGACGCGATGATCGGGATCTGCGAGCGCTCGCAGGACCGCTTTGCCATCCTCGACGCACCGGACACTCGCGACATCGAAGAAGTGCGTCGCATGCGGCAGAGGCTCAATACCAGCTTTGCCGCGATTTACTTTCCATGGGTGGTTGTGGCGGGACCGAACGGTACCCAGCACAAAGTACCACCGTCGGGATTTGTGGCTGGGGTGTACGCTCGTACCGAGCAGCAGAGTGGCGTCCACAAGGCACCCGCCAACGAGCAGATCCTGGGCCTCACGCAACTTACGCTCCCGCTGTCCGATGATCACCTTGGACAGCTCAACTCCGAGGGGATTAATACGATTCGCTCGATGACGGGACGGGGGATTCGCATTTGGGGTGCCCGGAGCTGTTCGGAATCTGACGATTGGCGTTATCTGAATGTACGGCGTTTGTTCATTATGCTGCGCCGAGCGATTGAAAAAGGCACACAGTGGATATCATTTGAGCCCAATACTGTAGAAACCTGGTCACTGATCGAACGAGAGGTGTCATCGTTCCTCAGTGATCTCTACATTAAGGGGTATTTCGCTGGTAACTCGACCGAAGAGGCCTTCATCGTGAAATGCAACGAAGAAACGAACTCACAGGAAGTCGTCGAGAGCGGTCGCCTCGTCACGGAGATCCGTGTGGCACCTGCGATACCGGCTGAATTTATTTACTTTACGATTGATCAACAAATGGGCGAGCGCATTGAACCGCGCTGAGCAGAGAGGTATCTAATACATGTCACGCCGCGAGGCACTGCCTGTTTACTACTTCGCCGTTGAGGTCAAAGGAATCCAACAGGGATTCTTCCGCTCTTGCTCGGGTCTAAAGTCCGAGTCAGAGGTCGTAACGATCCAAGAGGGCGGGGTCAACACCACAGAGCTAAAGCTGATGGGGGTCAATAAATATTCAAATATTGTCCTCAAGCAGGGATTTGTTGGAGCAGAACTGTGGGCATTGCGGCAGGGCTATGTAAATGATGAACCAGGCAAAAAGATGCAGCGCATCGACGGCCTGATTGTTCACTATGGTCCAGGTGGAAAGCGTCTTCACAAGTGGCGGTTCCGCAAGGCCTGGATTTGCAAGTGGGAAGGCCCCGAGTTTGACGCCACGAAGAACGAGATATCCGTTGAGACGATTGAAATCGCTCACGAAGAACTGACCTACGAAGGCTAACCATGTCGGACTCAGAGCGCAATTCGTCGGCACCGGACTTTCAGCCGCTGGGCACCACCGCCTCGCTGCGGATGCTCGGGTCGGTGATGAGCCGCCTTCAGGGTGGCTCGTCAGCTCGTGGTGCAACGTCGTCGCGTGGCGAGTCGCCAGCGATGCCGGTTGCGTCGGCGACAGAGCGTGCCGCTGGCGATCAAAAAAGTGCTGCGTCGGTGCGCGGTTCCGAAAATTCCCAGGTGATGCTGGATTCGGCGTGGACGCCACCGGTGTCGCGGCTGGCGATGCAGCTTCAGGATCAGCGCGAGTCGTCGGCTCCGCTGTGGAGCACGCTGCCGAAGGCTGATCTGAAACCGGTTGTCAAAGCCATCGAGGCGGACCTGGGAGCCTATCAAGCGGCGGCCAGCGGTGGACGGGCGATGCGCTCCGAGCTGGCACTGCTCGAAGGACAAAGTGACGAGGGGCAGGCCGCTGCGGGTCGTGGCGGAAGCTCTTCGTCGCAGATTCAGCGGGCTGCGGTTGATGCCTCGACGCGTCTTCTCGATGCGGTTCGATCACAGGCGGCGAGCCAAGCGATCGCATCAGATAATCGCATATCGCTGGGCGATTTGACCCTTATCGCATTTGCAGATAGCAAAAAGCAGATGGCAGCGGCGGCCTCACATGCTGAGCACTCGCCTGATACGCATCCGCTCAAGAAAGCTATCGATAATTCTGCAAATAAGAAATTGATGGAGGACCGGAAGGGTTTTGAAACCAAGCTCAAGAAGGTTGCTGAGCTGGCACTTGAAAGCCTAGAAAAGTCCAAGCGGATTGCTAAGGAAAGGTTCGGATCACATGGCTGAACTAGAGAAAGCAGAGCTCCACGACTGCGACCGTGGCGGCAAGTTGACGGTACTCTTTAACCCCAAAGAGTTTACGGTCGAAAAGCAAGTCCAGTGGACCCAGAAAGAGGGCGCCATGACCGATGAGCCCCCCGAGGAGTTCACCAAGCCGACCCCTGCGAATTTGACCGTAACACTGCACTTCGATACCTACGAGCAGAAGAGTTCCGTAATGGAATATACCTCGAAGGTGGAAAAGCTTGCGCTGATTATCAGCAAAGAGAAGCCCCGCCCTCCGCTTTGCAAGTTTGTGTGGGGTAAGTTTGTATTTCAAGGCGTTGTTGAGTCCGTTCAGCAGAAGTTCACGATGTTTCTGCGGGATGGCACACCGGTTCGCTGCGAGGCCACTGTCAAGATGAAGAAGGCCAAATCCGCAGAGACCGGTAAGAAGTAAGGTAGCAAGAGAGGCTAGTCATGGCGGACACCCAGAGCCCCAAGGTCAGTCTACCGAAAGTACTCGTCGGTGGAAAAGAGATTGAGCTGAGCAATATCTCAAGCTTGGTGGTCAAGAAAGACCTCGATCAACCCGACTATGTTCAAATCTCACTTTCGAACCTTGCCGACAGTGAAAGCGGTGGAGATAAGTTCTCTGCTTCGCTCAAGCCTGGTACCGATCTGATCGTCAAGATCAAGGTCGAAGGTGAAGGTGAACAGGAGCTATTCAAGGGTTATGTGCATGGCGATGATCCCACCTACGATGCCCATTCAACGGTATCGACGGATTTGCAGGGAATGAACGCTATGCACAAGCTGACGCGTGGTCGCAAGACCCGTACGTTTACCAACCAGACCGATCAGCAGATCGTTCAAAAGGTCATTAGTGAGGCCGGTCTGTCCGTCGACTTCGGGCGTGAACCGCCGACGCTTCGTCATGAACACTTGCACCAGAACAACATGACCGACTTGGAATTTCTGCGGATGCGGGCCGCCCGCACCGGTCGTGTGATCTTCTGTGAAGACAAGAAGATTTTCTACACCAAGCGTGAAAAGGATCAGGGGCCGGTTTCTACGCTCGATTACAATACCGAGGGTAGCGGTGCTCTGGAGAACTTTAAGCCGAAGATGTCGACGGCGGGACAGGTCAAGAAGGTCATCTGCCACGGCTGGGATCCTTTCCAGTCGACGCGCAAGGCCCAGATGATGGAGTGCAAGGCCGAGGGTGGCGCTTCTCCTCTCGGTGGAGAGGGCGGTAGCGGTGCCTTCGGGGACAATCCCGAGCTGCACATCTTCGATATTCCCTTCCGTTCAAAAGAAGAGGGCGATTTGCTTGCAAAATCGATCCTGGAAGAACGGCAGATGAATTTCATCAATGCCGAAGTGACTGGACTTGGTGATTCGAAAATTAAACCGGGTAAAGTGATAGAACTGAAGCTCGGTAAGTCGGAAAGCCGCTTTAACGGCAAATACTATGTGGTAGGAGCTGAGTTCTCTTATTCGCATAGTAGCTCGGGAATGGGTGAAGGCTCGGGCATGGGCGGCTTTAAAGGCAAATACAAGCTCCAGCGCGACGCCGGTATGTAGCGCCGATCGGGGCTGCTTCTCGACGTGGTCTCTGCTCCTTCCGACCGAAACGGCTCTTTCCCTACTCAACCCCACTCAAGCTCACATGGACGATTCGGCTTGCTCCCTGCAACGCACATCCTTCGCTCCGATTGGGTGCGTGAATCGACGCTGTCAGGGTGCAGACGGTTTGCCGATGTGCGGATTTGCTTGGTAGGGTATGAGGATGGCAGGGTTGCAACATCCGAGTCCAACCACAGCGGCGCGCCGGCGGCGTCGGGTTTGGATTTCGGCCGTGTTGCTGTCCACGGTGGGACATACGCTGCTGTTGCCGACGCTGCTGGCGCGACTGACCGAGAAGGCCGAGTTGCCGCTGGAACTGACCTATCTCGATCCAGACAGCGCCGGGGATTCAGCGACGACCGATTCGGCCAATCCTGGGCCGTTGGCACCCGAAGCGGAGTCAAAGGCACAACCCAAGGACAGGCCGCTCGATCCGAAGAAGCAGCCGGTCGAGGATGAAGAAGTCGCGGATCGTCGCGAAAAGAAGCTAGAGCCGGAAAAGCCTCAGCCGAAGCCCGAGATCAAGCCGCTCGAAGTCGCGGTGCTGCCGCACCTGAAGATGGTCGACCAAGAGCAGTTTCCCGATGAGCAAGACAACAAAGATGCGCGCTTTCTGGCCCAGAAAAACCATGCTGCGGCGACGGACACACAGGCGAATACTCGCAATCTGATTCAGCAGCTTCCGGGGGAAACGCAAGCGAGTGCGCCGTCAGAAAACCAGTCACCGCAGATCGGTGAAGCGCAGCAGAAGTCGGCGGAGCTTCAGGATCGACCGGGTGATCCGAAGCGGTTGCCGCAGCAGGCACCGCCACCGACGCCGGTGGCCAGGATGCCGAACCTGGCGGTCGCGATGGCAGCGCAGCCGAGCGCCAAGCAGAGTACACCCGAGGCGCAGAGCCTGGGTCGTGAGCAGTCGCCAGGTGGCGAGACGATGCTCGGCGATGGACAAGTGCTACTCAAGCAAGGCGGTGGGGCCGAGTCTCGGGAGAGCCAAGGTCGAGCCGAGCGTGCGGAGGGTGTGGCGGGTGCCCCGGGGCTTAGCCCGTCGCGGCTGCGATATCAGGACTACGATCGCATTGTCGGCTATGACGTGGCGGAGTCTGAGCGTCGGACGGCCGCTCGAGCGGAGCGTTCGCAGGGCATCGGGCGATGGGATCGCATCATGGCCAAACAGGCGCTGTTTCGGGCGTCGCTCGAAAACTTTACGCCGAACGTGCGGGTAGGCAACCAAAGTGAGCTGGGCACCCGAGCGCATCCGTTCGCAGCCTACATTGCGCAGGTTCACCGCCAGATTCACCGCTTTTGGGGGGATGGATTCCTGGCAGACCTCGATCGCAAGGTTGGGTCTGATGTATACGACCGTAAGTTGGTGACGGCGCTGGAGCTGTCGATCAAGCCGGACGGGACGCTCGGCCAGGTGGTGATCGCCCGGACCTCGGGGATGCTGCCGTTTGACGCTGCGGCGATCGATGCGGTGGGCAGCGCCGCCCCGTTTGGTGAGCCTCCGCAGGCGATCAAGAGTCGGGACGGAAACGTCTACATTACCTGGCACTTTCACCGCGATGAGCGGCAGTGTGCGACGGACTTTGTCAATGCGCACATCCTGACGACGCCGCCGAAAGCGGGCTCGGGGACGCCGTTGTCACCACCGAGCAAGCCACTGTTGGTCTCGGCGACCAAGTCGCGGGAAGAGCTGCGGGGCGATCCCCATCCGGAACCGCACGAATCATCATCGCCAGCGCCCTCCCGTCCCTCGCTGGGTTTGCCTCGCGGTGGCAGTTCACGCGGGGCCGGAATCGACTCGGTTGAGCCTACAGCACCGATCAAAGCCAATGCGCTCACCAAAGTGCCCGATGAAGCCAAGAGTGCCGCAGAGCGCTGGCTGGACGCATTCGAGCGCAAGGACGCCAAGCGGATGAGCGCGGGCAGTGCCTTGCCGTTTACATCCGGGGGCAAGACCATCGCGAGCGATGCAGCCACGTTGCGGGCCTTCTTCGACGAGATGATGTCCGAAGGCATCCCGAAGCGCGATCGGCTCCACTTTTACACGCTGCCGGAGGTGCGTACGCGTTTGGGTCGGGCACCGCGTGGTGCCGACGGTGATGAGGTTGCGTTTGCGTGGGTCGAGCAGGGCGGCGAAGATTTGATCTTGCTCCTGGAGCCGACCGACAAAGGCTGGAAAGTGGTTGGCCTTGAGCGCTAGTCGAAGGTCGCCGTGAGCGGCACCTCGTGTTATTGGTCAAAATCATGCGACTGATCCCCTACGCACTGTCCGATGTTGGCCGCAAGCGAGCGCACAACGAGGACAATTTCCTCGTCGCTGAAAACCTGGGCTTGTTCGCAGTCGCGGACGGGATGGGCGGTCACCAAGCGGGCGAGATGGCCAGTCGCCTGGCGATCGAAAAGCTCCGCGATCAGGTGAAGGCACCACCGCGAGCGGCGACCCGGGCCGAAAACCTGGCATCGTTTACTCGTGCGATGATGACCGTGGGTGCCGATATCTTCGACGCGGCGCAGGCCGATCCCGACCTGGAAGGGATGGGTACGACGCTGACCGCGCTGTGGGTGCAGGGACGGCGAGCGTACATTGCTCATGTCGGAGACTCGCGAGCGTACCTATACCGCGATGGCAAAGTGCAGCAACTGACCTTCGATCACTCCTGGGTCGCCGAGCAGGTTCGCGCTGGTTTTTTGACCGAGCAGGAAGCCCGCGAGTCGCGTTTTCGTCACATCATCACCCGATCGGTTGGTTTTGAGCGTGACGTGCAGGTCGACGGCAGCGTCACACCGGTGCGGGTTGGTGACTGCCTGATCCTGTGCAGCGATGGACTGTCGAACTTCGTCGAAGAAGCCGATCTCATCGAGGTCTTGAGTCGCCAACTGTATCGAGATGTGCCTCAGGTGCTGGTCGACTTGGCCAACGCTCGCGGTGGTGATGACAACATCACGGTCGTGCTGATCCACATTGCCAACGATCTCGGGCCCGAGGGGCGTCTCACCCTACCTGCCTCGTCGACCACCTAGCGGCGAGTGCTATGCCCCCGTTTTCGTTCAACCGAGCGCATCCACGATCAATCACTTGTAGCCGTTAGGGTCGCTCGTTACGATGCGCCGTCTTTTCGGGTTGAACTTGCCAAACGGAGGCACCGATGCGGCACTCATCGTCGAGCTGGCTTATTCAGATCGGTCTGGTCCTTGGGCTGTGGATCGCTCAGCCCGGCTGTGCGGTCGACTCACGCGAGTCGGGTGACTACAGCAGCCCCGACCCACTAAACCCCGATGGCGATAGCTGCAAAAGTGGCGAAAAACGCTGCCAAGGTGGCGCGTTTCAGGAGTGCAGCAGCGGCAAGTTCGTGAGCAAAGCGGACTGCGGGGTAGCTGGGCGGATCTGCGATCCGACACGCGGATGCCTCGACTGCGCGCCGGTTCTGCCCACTACGTGCGTGGGTGACAAAGTCTTCACCTGCAATGCGAACGGCACCATCGGGGATGAAAAAGAAACGTGCCAACCGATGAGCTGTCGCGGCGGACGCTGCTCGACGGTATGCAGCCCAGGAGCGGAGCTGATCTACGTCGTCGATTCCGACAATCGGCTGCTCAGCTTCAATCCTCGTGACGGCAAGTACGAGTTCAAATTGATCGGCACGCTGTCCTGTCCGGCGGGCAACTCGATTGGCGGAGGAGGCAAGGCCACGCCGTTTTCGATGGCCGTCGATCGTCAGGCACGGGCGTGGGTTCTGTATTCGAGCGGCGAGATTTTTTGGGTGAACACCACCGATGCCTCATGCAAGGCGACCGGATTTGCAACCCGCCAGAGCAGCTTCGAAACGTTCGGCATGGGCTTTGTATCTGACGCCGAGGGCAGCGAAAAAGAGACCCTGTTCGTCGCTGGTGGTTCGTATAGTAACCAAAGCGTTGCCGATCTCGCGACGATCGATTCATCGTCATTGGTTCTCAAGAAGATCGCCGGGCTCAAGCTGTCTGGTCAGAGCAGCCCCGAGCTAACCGGCACCGGCAAAGGCGAGCTCTACGGCTACCATCCCGGCAGCGCGCCGTTTATCGGACAGATCGACAAAGCTTCGGCTGGAATCCTTCGTCGCTGGAGCTTGTCGTCCATGGGCAACAGTCCCTCGGCGTGGGCGTTTGCACACTGGGGCGGGCGTTTTTACATCTTCATCACCGCCAACGTAAGCGGCAGTGCTAGGTCGATGGTCTTCGAGTTCGATCCTGGCACCGGTAAGGCCGTCGAGGTCAAGACCAACGCCAGCTACCGGATCGTTGGTGCGGGCGTGTCGACGTGTGCGCCGGTGATCATTGGCTGATCGGCGAGCCTCTCGACCGTGAACGGAAGCATTAGGCGTTTTTGCTGAGTCGAGCGGCGGCGAGTAGTTCGGTGAAGGCCTCGTCGAATCGTCCGGTGCGTGCCCGCAAACGAGCCAAGCGATCGTGTAGATCGGCACTGTCTTGTGGGCTGACAGCTTGTGATTCTGCGAACGCTTGCTCGGCGGCCAAGAAGTCACCACCGAGCACGAGCGCATCGCCGAGCGCACGACAGAGCAGCGCTCGACCGGGTCCGCTGCTTGTGTAGTGCAGTCCGGCGCGCAGAGTTTGAATCGCACGCGGTGGATCCTTGAGTCGCAGAAGGGCCGAGGCATAGGCGATCCGGGCCTCGTAATACGATGGGATCAGCTGCACGGCGGCCTGAAGATCCTGACAGGCGTCGTCGAGTTCGTTGTCGCGAAGCTCGGTGCAGCCACGGGTGTAGTAGCGGCGAGCCATTAGCGCACTCATCAGTCGATCTCCAGGAGGCCAAAGCGACCGCCGGGGCTGTCGGGTTTTTCCGTTTGAGCCTTGTCAGGACGAGCCGGTGCCGCCGCTGCTGGTGAAGCTGCTGGGGTCGCCGCAGGTGCCGCAGCCGGAGTCGCAGCCGGGCGTGCCGCAGCCGGACGTGCCGCCGTGGCTGTCGCCGTTGGACGCGCCGGGGTTGGGGCTGCTTCTGCACGAGCTCCGCTCGCATGTCCCACGGCATGAACTCCGGGCACCGCCGTTTCCCGAGAGGACGTTCCTGGGCTAGCACTCGCTGGTGGTTGGGCGGGCGGTGGTGTCGGTGCCGCAGGAATTGCCATCGGCTGGACGTTCACCACGCGTTGCATCGGGAGCGGCTCGGGACGACTGTCAGCAGTCTCGAGTGGATGCAGCCGACCGTCGACTCGAACCAGGACGCGTCCGCCTTGTAGCTCAAACAGACGCAGCTCGGGAAGATCCAGTCGAAGCTGAAGCCGCTCGATGACCTGCGCGAAGCTGAGTCCGGTGAGCTCATCCTGGAGCTGCATCGCCGGTGGCGCGCCGCCCTCGACGACGTACTGACGGAACACATGGGTCAGGATCTCTAGAAGCTGGTCGGGCTCGAAGCGGGATAGCGCCTCGCGGATCTCTCGGGTCTGGCGGCGTGGGTCAATGCGATCGCTCATGGTTGTCCTTGCCTCACAACGCGCGGGAAAAAGTCGGCTCCATGGGGCTACGCCAGCGGTTGGTTTAGGGCCGATCCACCGACGAGAGAAGTCGGCATTTCGGCACCAATCGTGACGCACTGCACCAGGGTGCATTGATCGACCACCGCGTCGCGGAGCAGTGCTCGATGGAGGTTACATTTGATAAGCAGGGCCCGCCGAAGGTCAGCGCGCAACAGGTTCGTCGAAACAAACTCGCATTCGATCACCGTTGCGTCGGAGAGCTGGGCCCGAATCAGCTCAGGGGCACCGTTTTCGACGCTGACCTTGAGCTTGATCAATGTCGCGCCACGAAACTTGATGCCGTAGGCGCGGTTGGGAAATAGCGAGCAGTTGCCAAAGTACGCTTTGTCGGCGCGCAGGTTGTCCATGTCGCAGCGCCCAAACTCGGTGCCCTCGACGAGAGCTTTTTCCAAGCACAGTTCGGTGAGGTTACAGTCGGTGAACACCGCTCGATTGAGCGTCGCTGACGTCATGTTGGTGCTGCGCGCACTCGTTCTCAGGAACTTGGTGCGGTTTAGTGTCGCGCCAGTGAGGTTCGACTCATCGAGAGAGCAGTCCTCGAAGGTGACGTCGCTCAGATCGGCTCCGATGAGCGAGACGCCCTGTAGCCATAGCTTCTTGATCGTGCAGCCACGAAGCTCTTTGTCGCGGTAACGGATGAGCAACTGCTCTTTGCTTTCGATCACATCCGACATGTGTCTCCGTCGCTGACTACGCCATCCCGAAGTCGCTCTGCGAGTTGGGATTCGAGCGCAAGTCCTGCTGCTGGTTCTCTTTTTCGTACTGCTTGAGCGCTTCTTTCATGACTTCGGTCATGTGCGCTTTGAGATCCTTGCCGTATTCCTCGTGAGCGTGCTTGTCCGTCTCGGCTCCGAAGGAGGCTGAGTAAGCGTCTTGCTCGCTGTGGGCTTCTCGTTCCATCGGCGACGACGGATCGCCCGCACCGTGAAAGTGCAGGCCGCGCTGCTGCTGACGGACGTGGGTGAGTTCGTGCGCAAGCAGTGCGCCACCTTGCACCGTCGAGAAGTTGCTTTGCCAGCCTTCTCGAACCAGGATCATTTCGGTGCCACCAACGGTAACTGCGTCGGCGCGATAGCGCGAGGTGACTTCCTCGGCGAGTGGGCCTCGATAGACGCGAACTCCACCGAAGTTACCGCCGAGACGACGTTCCATCGCCGACCGCGTGTGCAAATCGAGTGGCTCGCCGCGACCCGAGTCGCGAACGATCAGCTTCGACAGCATGCCCGGATCGTATTTTCGGGCGATTTCGTGATCCAAGCGAAATGCTTGCTCGTCTTTGTCCTGCTGAGCAGGGCCAGATTGCTTGGTCATAAAGACTCCTCGCGTATTAGCCAGTTTACTTCATTTCGATTATCGGGGGAGCCGCCTTGTCGGTTGTCATTTTCCGACGACAAGACCTCTTGCGAAGGCGGACGGAGTGTGATGAAAGTGCCCCCACTGCCGACATCGCCCACCTTGTAGACACCTGTGTGCAGGGTCGAGGCAGCACCAACAGTGACAATCAAGCCCCCGGTGACTTCACCCCGTCAATCAGCGACGCGGAAAGTCCAGACCCACAGACTCCTATCCTGACATGTGACAGCGAAAATGACACTACCGTCGAACATCGAATCTACGCCGACGAGCGCGAGCTGGGCCGCCCGCGATCTTCGCTCTTTGTGGCATCCGTTCACCCAACAGTCCGAGTGGCAGCCGCTGGTGATCATCGCTGGCGATGGCAATTACCTGATCGATGAGCACGGGCGACGTTATCTCGACGGAGTATCATCGCTGTGGGCAAACCTTCACGGCCACCGGCACCCGACGCTTGATGCCGCGATCGCCAAGCAACTTGCGACGTTGTCACACTCGACGCTGCTTGGCCTGAGCCATCCAACCGCGATCGAGCTCGGAGAGCAGCTCGTGGCACTGGCACCTCCGGGTCTACAGCGAGTGTTCTACTCGGACTCGGGCAGCACCGCCGTCGAAGTTGCGCTGAAGATGGCGTTTCAGTTTCACCAGCACGGCGGCGACACCAAGCGGCAGCGATTTTTGGCGCTTCGCAATGCCTATCACGGCGACACACTGGGCTCTGTTTCCGTTGGTGGAATCGATCTGTTCCATCGACTGTTCTCGCCGCTATTGTTTCATACCGAACGCGTGGAGCCGACGCTGTCTGCGCTGGATTCTGCCTTCGCGGAACACGGACACGAGCTGGCGGCTTTTGTGGTCGAGCCGCTCATTCAGGGGGCTGCGGGGATGCTGCTTCAGCCGCCCGGATTTTTGCAGCGAGCCCGGGAGCTGTGCGATCGGCATGGGGTGTTGCTGATCGCCGATGAGGTAGCGACCGGATTTGGTCGTACCGGCAAGATGTTTGCGTGTGAGCACGTCAACGTCTCACCGGATTTTCTGTGCATCGGCAAGGGTCTCTCGGGAGGTTACTTGCCGCTGGCTGCGACGCTGACCACCGAAGCAGTGTACAAGCGATTCCTTGGGCGACGCAGTGAGCAGAAGACCTTTTTCCATGGCCATACCTTCACCGGCAATCCGCTCGGTTGTGCCGCCGCACTTGCCAGCTTGGCGGTTTTCAGGGAGGAGCGGGTGCTGGAGTCGTTGCCCATCAAAATCGCTGCGCTGGCCGAGCGGCTCAGTGAACAGTTTGCGCAACATCCCAATGTCCACGAGATCCGTCGCTGTGGCCTGATGGTTGGAATTGAGCTTGGACGGGATCGTGAGCGACCATTTTCACCCGAGCTAGCCGTTGGTGCGCGGGTCTGTGAGCAGTTGCGGAGTCATGGCGTCATCTTGCGACCGCTGGGCGATGTCGTGGTGCTGATGCCACCGCTGTCCATTACCCGCGACGAGCTTCACCTGTTGGTCGATGCGACCCGACAGGCGCTGGATGAAGTGGTGGCGGCCCTGACGCCGGAGGAACCAGCAGCATGAAGCGCGTTGTGCTTGTGACGGGTACCGATACCGGCGTGGGCAAGACCACGATCAGCGTGGCGCTGCTTGGGGCGTGGGCTCGACGGGGCTGGCGGGTGCGACCGTATAAGCCGATCGAGACCGGACTTTGCGAACGCAGCGTCGACAGTGATGCGTCGAGACTGGCCTTGGCGGTTGGTCTGCAAGAGCCACAGACGGCCTATTTGCGCTTCAAGATGCCGGTTGCTCCCGAAGCTGCGGCTGCGGCGGAACGAAAGCGGATCGACGTTGATCGACTCGTCGAGGCGTGTCGAACTCTTCCCGGGGATTGCATCCTCATTGAGGGAGCGGGTGGTCTGCTGGTACCGATCGCACCGGGCTTTGTTGTGGCGGACTTGGCGCTGGCTCTCGGGGCTCGACTGCTGTTGGTCGGGCGGACACAGCTTGGAACCATCAATCACACCTTGCTCACACTGGCGGAAGCGCGACGGCGTGGGCTGCTGGTGTGCGGTGTCATCTTGAACCGACTCCGCGCTGACATCGGTCCGGAAGAATCGGACACCCTGCGGCTGATCGCCTCACATGGTGGCATTACACCGCTCGGTCCGTTTCCATGGAGTGAGCAGCAAGATGGCGATACGTTGGCGACCTTGGCGGCGCGGCACCTGCCCATCGAGGCACTGTTTGAGCAAGCCTTTGACACCAAACAGAGCGCGGGCGATGGCCTGGAATGAGCGCCCGGCGGCGACTGTTTTACGGCTTGGGGCGGTGGCATCTATCTGGTTGTCAGGCCTTGTATATCGACCGGTCGGTCAAAAAGAGCTGGCAGAGTGTTGACCGATCGTTCAAATTAACCAGCAATGCGCAAGCGCAGCGACCAAAACGAGGGCCCGGTCCGCGAAGCAGGGCAGACAGTTTCGGTTCCTTCCGAAGCCAGTGCCGTGAAAGAGGCCCGGCAGCGAATCTGCCAAGCCGCCTTTCAGCTTTTTGGGACGCGGGGCTATTCGTGCACCTCGATTCAAGACATTGCTGACGCTGCAGGGGTCAAAAAGTCGATCCTGTACTACTACTTTGCGAGCAAAGAGGATCTGTATCAGTCGTTGCTCGTCGAGAGTGCGAGCCATCTGAGAGGGCTTCTGCATGAGGGTCTCCAGACAGCCGGCCTGAATGTGGATGAAGCGGCTGAGCGCGGGTTTGTTGGGGTGAGTGCGGAGGCGGCGCTGGCAACGCTAGCAGAGACGATTTTGATGTTGGCGAGGGAGAATCGTGAATCGGTGCGGTTCTTCCTGTCTCACATCTTTGCGGTCGACTCCGATCGTCCGCCGTGCAGCGCGGTACCGATCGAACAGGTGCCGCAGACACTGATTCTGGCTGCTGCCGAGGCTGGTGTGGCCGTTGGTGAGCTAACCGGAGATCCGCGCTTGCTGGAGTGCCTGATTCTGGGGGGCATCCAGGTTTCCGTGATTCGTCATCTTCGCTCGCCTGAGCAGTTTCCGCTTCTGACGGGAGCGGGATGGGCGCTGGTGCAGGCAGCATTACAGGGATTTCGGCCCCATCGAGCGGGACCAAAAGGCGGAGACAGCCGCCAAGAGAAGCAGGACGACGCAAGTCGTCTGGGGAAAGTGAAAAGGATCAGCCGTGCGTAAAGCGACACTGTATTTGCTGCTAGTGGGAACGTTCGCACTCGCAGGTTGCAAAAAGGATGCGAGCAAGACCGCAGGGATGGTGGCGTCTCAGCCCAAGGTCATTCGGGTCGAGACCGCGAACGCCGTGAAACATACCTTCAGTGGTCGACTGCCGATCACCGGTGAGCTCAAGCCGCTGCATGAGGTGACCTTGAAGTCGAAGGTTGGCGGGACCGTTGTTCTGCTCAACTTCGACGAAGGCGACCCGGTCAAGAAGGGCGATCTGATTGCCAAAATCGACTCCGGGAACCAGCAGGCGCAGCTTCGTTCGAATGCCGCTGCGGTGGCGATTGCCGAGGCTCAGCTTTCGCGGAGTCGGGCCGATTTCGAACGGGTGAGCCATGACTCCGAGCGAGTCGACAAGCTGCATGCCTCCGGAGCAGCGGACCAGAAGACCTTTGACGACTCCAAGAGCGCGATGAAGCTGGCTCAGGTGTCCGTTCAGGCAGCGATGGCGCAGCTCGATCAGGCTCGGGCAGTGCGCGATCTTGCGAAGAATGCCGTCGGTGAAACCAAGTACATCGCACCGATCTCGGGCGTGATTGGCCGTCGTGGCGTGTCACTGCATGAGTACGTCGACACGATGAAAAACCGCGACATCGTGACGATCGTCGACAACTCGGCGATGGAACTGGTTGCGCAGCTTGCGGCTGACTTGGCCTCGGGAATTACCAAAGGCGCACGGGTGGAATTTCAGGTCAACGCGCCGACGCCCAAGACCTTAGAGGGAGAGGTCACAGCGGTGAGTCCAACCGTCGATCCGCGAACGCGCACCATTCGCCTGCGGGTGCGCATTCCCAACAACGAAGGCGTGCTCAAGGGCGGCATGTACGCGACGGGAAACGTCCTCTCGGGCGGCGAACGCCAAGGCATTGGTGTGCCCCTTGTGGCTGTACGCGAAGAGACCGTGTCTCCGCCTGCGGACCTGGATGGCGATGGCGAAGATGACAAGCAGAGTGTGATCTGGCGCGTGGCGGGAGACACCGTGGAAAAAGTGGTGATCCGAACCGGAGTGACCGACGGAGATGTCACCGAAATCGTCGGTGGCGTGCAGGCTGGTGACCAAGTCGTGATCTCTTCACCGACGGGGCTCAAGAACGGCAGCAAAGTGACCGTTCAGCACTCGACGGCAGTAGCGCAGCACAAGAGCCCGTAACTTTTGACGATCGCGACCGCCGATTCGAAGTGGCTCGTCGCATGGGGTGGAGGACACCGTGGTTCTCTCAGATATTTCGATCAAACGGCCCGTGTTCATCACGATGATCATGCTGGCCTTCGTCGTGCTTGGCGGATTTGCGTTTCGTCGCTTGTCCGTCGATGAATTTCCCAACGTGGACATGCCGGTCATTACCGTGACCACCGTCTGGCCTGGAGCGGGTCCAGAGTCGGTCGAGAGTGACATCAGCAAAAAAATCGAGGAATCGCTAAACACCGTCGCTGGCGTAAAGCAGATTAGTTCTCAGTCACTCGAGGGTGTGTCGAGCGTCGTCGTAATCTTTCACTTGAACGTCAAGATCAACGATGCCGCAAACGATGTGCGTGAAAAGATCTCGCGCATCAAGTCGGACCTACCGCAAGAAGCGAAGGACTCGCTGATCGAGCGGCTCGATCCCGGCGACAAGCCAATCTTGGCGCTCGCTTTGTCTTCGGATGCGTTGTCTCTCAAAGAGCTGACAGAGCTGGCGGATTCGTCGCTGCGTAAGAAGCTGGAAAACGTGCCAGGTGTTGGCAAAGTGACGCTGGTGGGCGGTGCGAAGCGTGAAATCGAGGTTCTCCTCGATCCAGCGCGACTCGATGCCCGGAACCTGCTGCCGATGGACGTCATCAATGGGCTCAAGTCGTCAAACTTGGACTTGCCAGCGGGGCGCATCGAGCGAGGCTCGCAAGAGACACTGCTGCGCGTTGCCGGCCGGGTTCATGAAGTTCGCGAGTTTGCCGAGCTGCCGCTGCGTATGCCGACGGGCGGAGTGACACGATTGGGAGACGTCGCGACGTTGCGCGACGGTACAGAGGAAAAGCGGAGCTTATCGCTCGTCACCCGTGGTCTGTGGAGCGAGGGTTCCAAGGACTACAACGTCAAACCGTCGGTGGCACTGGAAATTCGGAAGCAGTCCGGACAGAACACGGTGCAGGTTGCCGACTCGGTGCGTGAGCGAATGGCAGAGCTCCGAGGAGAGCTGCCCGCCGAGGTTCAGCTCGACGTGGTGATCGATAACTCGGTGTTCATCCGAGCGTCGGTCAATCAGGTGGAAGAAGACCTGTTGCTCGGTGCCATTCTGACGGTCGCGATCGTGTTTCTGTTTTTGCAGAGCTGGCGCTCGACGGTGATCACCGGCTTGACGCTGCCGATCTCGGTCATTGGGGCGTTTACGGCGATCTGGGCAGCGGGCTTTACGCTCAACCAACTGACGCTGCTGGCGCTGACTCTGGCGATCGGACTTCTAATCGACGACGCGATCGTGGTGCGCGAGAACATCGTCCGACACGCCGAAATGGGCAAAGACCACGTACGGGCGGCGAAAGAGGGTACCGATGAGATCGGTCTCGCGGTTTTGGCGACGACGTTTTCGATCATCGCGGTGTTCGTCCCGGTGGCGTTCATGGGCGGCATCATCGGTCGCTTCTTCTTCCAGTTTGGCATCACGATCAGCGTCGCGGTTCTGCTGTCGCTGTTCGTTTCCTTCACTCTCGATCCGATGATGTCTTCGGTGTGGCCGGAGCCGCATCACAAGGATCCGTCCCAGCGCAACGTGTTTATGCGAGCCATCGGTGGGTTCAATACCGCTTTTGATCGGCTCTCGCTGGGCTATCGCTCGGTGATCGCCTGGGCGCTACGGCATCGAATGGCCACCGTCGGCCTGACAACGCTGATTTTTGGGGTGACGATAGGCATTGCACCGCTGGTTGGATTTTCGTTCTTCCCCGAGACGGATCGCGGCGAATTTATCGTCATGTTGCGTACGCCGGTTGGTAGCTCGCTCAATTACACCGACACCAAGGCCCGCGAGATCCTGCAGCGCATCCACGAAGATCGTGACATTGCGTATACGTACTCGACGATCGGTGCCGGTGCGACTGGGACCGTTACCGAGGGCCAGGTCTATGTGAAGCTGAAGGGCAAGAAGGAACGCAAACGGAGCATCTTCCAAATTCGTCCCGAAGTTCGTGAGCGCATCTCAGAGCTCGTCGACGTTTCGACGTCGGTGGTTGATGCTGGCGGCGTCGGTGGGCCTCAGTCACCACTACAGATCAGCGTCAAGGGGCCGGATTTGGCTCAGCTCGATGCGATCTCGAAACAGGTGCTGGCCAGGGTCCAGGCTACGCAGGGCGCGGTCGACGTGCAGATCAGCCAAGAAAACACCAAGCCCGAGCTTCGGTTGGCGATTGATAGGCAACGTGCGGCCGACCTGGGTGTGTCGGTGGCCGAGATTGCAACGACGCTGAGGGTGCTGGTCGCTGGTGACCTAGCCGGTAACTTTGAGGACAAAAACGCTGAGACGTACAACATTCGCGTTCGTTTGCCCTCGACGGGGAGGACGAGCCAGAAGGACATTGCCCGCCTGTTTGTGCCAGGTGCGATGCGAGCGGAAGGCGGTCGGACGCTGGTGGCACTCGACCAAGTGGCCAATCTCTCTCGGGGCGTCGGACCTTCGAAGATCAACCGAATCGATCTGGCTCGTGAGGTGCGTATTACCGGTGGCGTCGAAGGTCGTCCGCTCGGTGACGTCTCGACCGACATCAAAAACGCGGTCGCCAAGCTGGATCTGCCCCCGGGCTACGTTGTCGACCTCGGTGGGCAGAGCAAAGACCTCAAAGAGACCGTCGGCTACTTCGTCGAGACGCTGTTCCTCGCGATCGTTTTTATCTACTTGGTGCTGGCGTCGCAGTTCGAGAGCTTCTTGCAGCCGCTGGCGATCATGCTGTCGCTGCCGTTGTCGCTGATCGGGGTGTTTGGGGCGATGCTGGTGTCGCGTGGAACGATGAACATGATGAGCATGATCGGACTCATTATGTTGATGGGTCTGGTGACCAAAAACGCCATCTTGCTGATTGACAATGCCAACCAGCGAAGGGCGGAAGGGCTTGGTCGCGAAGAGGCATTGATTGCCGCCGGTGAGATTCGGCTGCGCCCGATCCTGATGACGACGCTGGCGATGATCTTTGGCATGCTGCCGCTGGCGTTGGCGCTCGGTGAGGGCTCGGAGTTTCGGTCCCCGATGGCGCGTGCGGTTATCGGCGGCCTGATTTCCTCGACGGTGCTGACGCTGGTGGTGGTTCCCGTGGTCTACACGTATCTCGACAGCCTCGGTGACTTCATCGTCAGGAAGTTTGGAAGCAGCAGCGAACCGCATGCTGGGGGACATCTGCCACCGCCGGTGCTTGCCCACCGCCTTGCGGCCGAGCCGGGTGCTGAGCTGACGCCACTGCCGATGCCTCGACCGATGAGCCAAACGGACCTCGCAATCGTTCGTGACGGCGACATCCTTCGCAAGTAAAACGCAAGTTCAGTTACTGTCTGCCGGGTGATGAAAAGCCATGTCTTCCTCGGAAATCGCATGGCACTTCATTGACCGGCGTCGTCTGCGACTGTTATCGTTTTTAGAGCTTTCGAAGCTTTCACCATGCGGGCCCTCACTTTTCCAAAGCGTGCGTGTTTCCGTCGCAGATCCACCTCTACGTGGAGCAGACTCTGTTTTTGGGTGACGCTCTTTTGCCTTGCGGCCTGGCCACTCCGCGATGCTGAAGCCCAGAAGCTACCAACGGTGACGATTACCGGCGATCCGGTTGCGCCGAATCCTCGCGATGACAAAGGCAAGATTCTGCCCGGAACCGGCTTGTGCGCCGCGTTTCGTCTGCTTGGCACTGGTGGCGATCCGAATACCGTGTTCAAGCCACGCGGAGCCGGGTTCCCCAATAGCGGAGCCACCGACTTTCCCGACTCGGTGAACGCCTTCATGGATGGCACCACCGGTGGACCGATGAGCGGGATGCGCGTCGATCAGACGATGAACACGCCGTTTGACCTGACGAACTTTGTCGATCCGCCTGGTCTCGACAGCCGTGGCGACTTCATCAGCACCCGCAACTGCCCCCAGTTCATGGGGAAGGACAACGGCTGCTGGTTTCCCGGTGCGCCACAAGATCCGATTGCTCTGAACAACTCGTATGGGTCGCGGATCCGAGGATTTATCAACATCCTCCCGGAGTGGGCCAACCAGAGCATCCACTTTGGCTTTCTCACCGACGATGCCACCGCGATGTACATCTACACCAAGGCCAAGCCGCCGAATGCCCCGGAGGCCAAGCTGGTCATTAGTCGCGGAATCGTCGGTGGTGCAACGAAGTTTCGGGCGACGAACACAGTCCGGTTTGCCAAGCCGGGGCTGTATCCGATCGAGGTCACCTACGCTCAGTACTACCAGGCTGGTGTGCTGGAGATGTCGATCCTCATCGACCCGACGTTTACCGATATCGATGAGATCGCGGGGATTGGTACCAAACCGCTTGGTACTTATAACTTTTCGCTCGACTACACCCAGCCGACGCAGTTTTTTCAGACGGCTTCGGGGGTTGTGCCGTATGACGGGCAGCCGTCGCGGTGTAAGCAGTGTCCTCGTAGCCTGGCCAACGTGCCCAATCAGCCCTCTGGTACTTGTGACGCCGGCATGTTCTGTAACGAGGCGGCGGTGTGCGCACCGTGCATTGGCGACCAGTTTTGCGGCAAATCGTGCCGGGAGTGCCTGGCACCGGAGCCATTCTGTATTCGCGACCCTCGCGATCCCGGTGGCGACTATCAGTGTGCCGAGTGTCGAGATGATGGCGACTGCACCGCTGGTCGAAAGTGCGTGCAAGGCAAGTGTGTCAATCCTTGCAACTGCTGCCCCGGTCAGTTTTGCGTACCCACCGACCCCACCAAACCCGAGGCGCGCAATTGCTCACAGTGCCGAACCGATGTGGACTGTGGAGGCGGCAAGTGCGATCTGCTGAACGGTCGCTGCATCGACAAGCTACCCGACTGCAACACGGATGATCGTTGCGGCAAGACCTGTGTGAGCTGCCCCGACAGCACCAAGAACGACTCGCAGGGCATCCGGCCCTACTGTCTCAATGGCGAGGTCTGTGTCCAGTGCCGCTACGATGCCGATTGCAAGGTCGGAACCTTCTGCCGCAGCGGTGATTGTGTTCCCTGTACCGATGACCGGCACTGCGGACCGAACTGCAAGACCTGTGGTGTCGACTACGTGATTGAGTCGGACGGTAGCATTTCGAGCAAACCTCCGACGGACAAGCCATTTTGTTATACCCCCGACAATCGTACCGAGAGTGCGGTGTGCGTGCGGTGCCGGGCCGATAAGGACTGCGGGGAGGGCGGAACCTGCGATCCGATGACGCACCAGTGCAACACCGCCTGTGCCACACCTTGTCCGTCGAACCAGGTCTGCGATGGCAAAAAGTGTGTCGAGTGCTTCACCTCCGCGCAGTGTCCATGTGGCATCTGCGTCGACGGATCGTGCACGCCAAACTGTGAAAGTAGTTCGGACTGCCTGGGGACGCAGTGCTGCTCGAAAGACACCAACACCTGCGTGGCTGGACGCTGCAAGCCGGGGCTAACGGCACACGGTGGGGCGCTGTGTTGCAGTGGGGCTGGGATCGGTTCGACGGAAGATCCGATTGCACCTGGACCAAACCGGGGCCTGTGGGTCGCATCACTGCTGTCGCTCTTGGTCCTCGGTCTTTCGCTGGCTCGGAAGGTGCGGAGCTAACCATGAGCCCGTTACGCCTCCTCGTCGCAGGACTGGCTCTGTGTGTGGGGCTGCGAGATGCAGCGGCACAGAATGTGCGCTTCGATGTCCAGAACTTCCGACCGACGCCGGGGCCTCGCGATCTGATCGTTGTTCCGCAGTCACAGCCGCTGTCGCATCTGTCGGGAGCGGTTGGTGCCTATTTCAGCTTTTCACTGGACCCGCTGGTGCTCCTGAACAGCGATGGGCAGAAGGCCGCCGATGTGGTGAAAAACCGCCTCGAGCTGGATGTGATGGCGGCGATTGGACTGTCGAACTGGCTCGAGTTGGGCTTCGTGTTCCCGGTGGTGCTGTTCCAGCAGTCGAGCAACCTTGAGGTGATTGGTGAAGAAGGGCAGATCAAGAGCAACGCCGTTGGAGATTTGGCGGCGATGTTCAAGGTGCCGTTTGTGCGGCGGTTGTCCTATGCGAGCGGTTTCGGCGTCTCGTTGCAAGGGCGCGTGAACTTCCCGACTGGGGATCAGGCTGCGTTTGCCAGCGATGGACGCGTGACCTTTACTCCGAGCTTTGTGGCCGACTACCGATTCGGCAACGGCATCTTGCTGGCGCTGCAAGCAGGCGTTCACATTCGTCCGGCGATCGAGTTTATGGACGTGAAGCTGGGTCCGGCGTTCGTGGGTGCCGCTGGTGCAGAACTGCCGGTGGTGCGCAAGTGGGGCCTGACGACGCTCGGTGGGGTGTACTTCAACGTGCCGCTGACCGTCCTTCCGGACTCGATCAGGCAAATTCCCGCCGAGGCGATGCTCGGTCTGCGTTGGTACGCTTCGTTTGGGGTGACCTTCACGACGGGCTTTAACTTCGGTGCCGACTGTGGCTTTAGCATCCCGACCTTCCGATACTTCCTATCGGCGGTGTGGGTGCCGGGCAAGACCCGCGAGTACGAAGCGATCGAGAGCTTCAAGAAGCCGCCCGATGATCCCGACGGCGACGGTTTGATCGGCCCGGTCGATCACTGTCCCGAGGAAAAAGGTCCGGCGGAAAACAACGGCTGTCCCGAGCGTGACACCGACCGCGACGGCATCGTCGACCGACTCGATGACTGTCCGACGCTGCCAGGGCGCAAGGCGCTGCACGGCTGCCCGCGAGTGTTTGCCGACAAGAACAAGATCAAGGTGCTCGAGCGGATTCACTTTGCGACCGACAAAGACGTGATCCTCCCCGAGTCGTCCGGGGTGCTAGAGGAAATCGCCGACTACATCAAGGCCCATCCCGAGTGGCTGGAGATCCTGATCGAAGGACACTGCGACTTCCGGGCCGATGATGCCTACAACCTCGACCTATCGCAGCGTCGGGCGAGTGCCGTCCTCAAGTTTCTGCTGTTGCGCGGCATCGAGCCCTCGCGACTACGAGCCCAAGGCTTTGGCAAGAGTCGACCGATCGCCGACAACAATACCGAGGAAGGCATGACACTCAACCGTCGCGTCGAGTTTACGATTCTGAAGATCGCGCCGGGGCATCAGTTACCCTCGATAGAAGGGCCTGAACAGCTAAAAGTCGAGCCGGTGATCCGGAGTCAGAACTAGATGCGTACGAGGGGGACATCGGCGCTGGCCTTTGCCCTTGTTGGGGTGTGTCTATCCGGCTGTTACCAAGGTGAGTGGCGACTGGGCACCGAGGTACCGATTGCGGCGACGGCGCGGCTCATGACGGTTCGCACTGTCGAGACTTGGGAGCTGTCTGAGCCCGGCAATGGATATGTGCTTCAGCTTCGGGGTTCGTCGACGCCTCGTTGTCGACACGCTCTGTATGGCAAGACCCGTCGCACAGATACCGGCACCTTCGAGCGACTCGGCGGCAATTGGTGGAAAGGTGCGGCAGTCATCGCGGGCATCGCGGGTGGTGCCGGCGTCGGCATTGGACTCGGTGGCTGGATTTCTCAGCTCGACAGCAAATACGGCCCGCCGATTACCTACGCAGGTGGTGGCGCGATTGCGGCCGGTGGTCTCGCGAGCTGCCTTGCCTCCATTTCCTACCCGAGCAAGGCTCGGCTTGCGTTTTGTGGCATCCTGACCGGGTTCGGCGCGTCGATCCTCGCGGGTGGTGCGCTGTCAACCCTTCCGGGCACAAGCAGCACCACCACGCCGATCGTCGGTGGTTCATCGATGAGCACGACGACCACGGCCCCGCTGATCGATACCAAGACGTTTCAAACCATCACGTTTGCGGGCGGTGGTTTCGTCGGTGGTTCGATCCTAACCGGCATCATCGGCAATTCCTGGCAGGGCAACGAAGATCGGATTCGTACGGTCGACAGCAGTAGTTCGGCGCTGTGGGATGATCAGCAACCCGAAACGGCTTGTAGCGCGCCAGCCTCGCTGATTGCGCGAAGTGCCGTGCTCAACATTGTCGTCGAAAACCTGGCGAGTGGACCGGGCAGTGAAGAGCGGCCGCTCAAAGTGCGCGTGCAGCCGGTGGGTCCAGGCCCCCAGATGGTCGATCTGCGCTGGATTCGTCAGGCAATCCCGAGCTGCGGGGTATTGACGGTGAAAGTATCGCCGGATGTGGCGTATCCGATTTTTGCGGACGACTACACCCCGATGGTGGCACCTGACTTACTGGGTCAAGCGGTGCGGCCGGTGTTTACGCAGATTCAGCCGCCCGAGGGAATCCCTCTAGAACCGCTGGTCGAATCGTACAAACCGTTGCCCGGCAAAGCGATGCTGCATGGGCTGTCGCCGGAGACGCTCAAGTCGATCGAACGTGTTTGTAGCGGGGAGTCAGCCGTTTCGAACAAACCCAAAGCGAAGCCAACCCTTCGTCCCACTGTGCCAGCTCCGACTGAACCGACCCAGCCGGGCGAGCCCGTCGAGACGCCTGTGGAGCCGTCGAAGCTCGTGGTGACGCCGGTTGCTCCTCGCCCGGATGAGCCAGGTTTGACTCCGGGCCTGTCGGTGGTCGCTCCACGTGAAGGTCACGAAGAGGAGCCCGAGTGCAGTCGTGAATCGCAAAAAGCGCGACTCACCGACTGTGAGTTTCAGTGCGCCCGCAACCTACTTCAGTCGGCGACCTGCTTGCCCGACTACCGGCGCTGCGTTGCAACTGCGCTGACCGCGAGCCAGCGTTCTCGGGAGCGGGCACTGTGCGAGGTTACGTGGCAGGAATGCGTGAGTCGCGTCGGCATTTCGGGCAGCACGTTCCGTTCGTGCACCGAGGCCTGTGCCGATGCAAACACCCCAGGACAGTGCCGAGAAGCCAAGCGGCCTCGCCTGATGCCATAGCGCTGCGATTACGGGGTGTCAGAACACAGGCCGGTGGGAGTGCTTTTGGCACAGCGGTTGAGACTGAGCCGGTTCGCGGTTCCTTGATCATCGATGTCGGTTTTGGTGGAGCGCACGCTCTGGTTCTGCTGGACATCGAGGTTTTCGGTGCCGACACCAAGCGCGATGGCCGATCGAGGACTGTCAGCGATGCTGTTTTGGATGATGACCGTGTCGAGCTCATCATCGACGACGATGCCGTCGCCGCTTTCGGTGAAGCAGCTATCGACGGTGGCGGCGGTGCTGCGTTTCAGCTCTGAAAAAGAGTTCTTGCTGATCCGCACCTGACCGTCGCCGTTCTGGGCGCTCTGGATACCGAGATAGGTGCGGATGAATCGGTTGTCGTACGCGACTTGAGGGCTTAGGTTTTCGTGCAGCCACAGACCTCGGTCGGCGTCGACAACGACATTGGCCGTGATGAACGTCTGCCCAGCGCGGTAGAAATCCAGTGCGGTGCCGATGCCCTTACACGGGTCGCCGGTGTAGCGCAGGTCGAATAGGTTGTTGCGGTCGACCGCTCCGGAGGCACCGTTGACAAATCGGATACCGGACTGGGGCAGGCTGTTTTGCGGACCGGCACCGCGGATGACCGTGTTTTGAACGACGACGCCGGCGTTGGTACCGTTTGCGAGCACTCCCAGCGCCTGGAAGTTGCGCACGGTCGATTGGGTTAGTTGAACCGAGCCGCCACCCGTGCCATCGCTGGTGACGCCGACGGCAAAGATGTTGGTACACGAGCCGGAGAAGCTTGAGCCCATGCCGCGCACGTTTTCCACGACGACGCGCTCAAGGTTTCCCGTCGAGTTGTGGTAGCGAACGCCGAAATAGCGCTCGGTGCAGGTGGCGTTGCTGCGTCCGTCGATCGTAAGGTCGCGCAGCGTCGCCAGCGCACCTGGCTTGATCTCGACGACATACGAGTAGCGGGGCAGGTAGGTGGTGGTGACGGTCGATTTGACGCGGGCGGTCGGGCTGCGCAGGGTGGTTCGTCCCGCACCTTTGCCGGTGATGGTGACGCCCACGCGGCTGATCGAGACCTGCTCGGTGTAGACCTGGGCCTCAAGCTGGATATCGGTGCAGGTGGCGCTGTCGACAGCCTTTTGGATGGTTGCGAAGGAACCGGGAACCTTGCAGACGGCGGCATCGGCGACTTGGGGCCAAAGAGCCAGCGTGAGCAGCGAACCAACACGAGCGGGAAGCGACTTCTGCATGGGCGATCTCCTCGATGCTGGTCGGCGAGTAGGGCGGAAAACCGTCGCATTCGCCTGACCCTGTAACCTATTGTCGTTATTAGCACTTTTTGAGATCCGCACCCAACATGAAGGCGCGCTAAGCTTCTCAAAAAAGCGATGAGGAGACGGTCATGACAAAGCAGCGAGCCACGGTACGTTCTTGGGCAGCCCTGTGGGCAACGCTCGCACTGACCAGCCTGAGCGCTTGCGGTGCTGGCATCAGCGACGGGGATGTGGCCACTCTCACCGAAGCGGTGTGTGTTCCCGGGGACAAGGGCGGCGATCTCGGTTGCGGCTGTTCTCTCAACAATCAGTGCAGTGGTTTCGACGATGAAACCAGGCTGCTGCTGTGCGATGTGGCAAGCGGGAGCAGCGTCGGCAAGTGCAGCGACTGTCTGAGCCTCTCGGCCCGTCCGTCGGGCTGTGCCTGTTCCGTCGATGCGGACTGCGCGACCGGACTCAAATGCAACGGCCGGACCTGTCAGTCGCTACGCAAGCGCGGCGAGTTTTGCGTCCGCGACACCGACTGCGGCAGTGACGCCACCGGCAGCATGACCTGCCTTCCGAGCAAAAACTGGTGCGGGCCGCTCGCGATTGGATCGTTTTGCGACTTCAACCTCGACTGCTTGAGCGGAATTTGCAGCCTCAATCGTTGCTCGACGGGAGACAGCGGCCAGGCCTGTGCCACCGATCGCAACTGCAAAGCTGGGCTGATTTGCAACACCGTGGCAGGTACCTGCGGCAGCAAGCTCGCCGATGGTCAGCCTTGTCTGCGCAACACCGAGTGTCAAAACCAGTGCAACAGTTTTAGTGGCACCTGCAAGCTGGGTGGTGTGGGTACGGTCTGTACGACTAGTAATCTCGACGGCGACTGCGCCACCGGTCTAAGCTGCGTGGACTGTGGCGGGGGCGTCAAAACCTGCCGCACCGGAGGTTCGTGCAGCTAAGACTGGGCGTTTTGTTGCTTGAGAACGTATCCCTCGGGTAGATTCTTCGACCCAAGTAAAGGAGCACTCGCTTCATGCTCGATTCGGTGCGGCAGAACTCACGCTCTGCCATCGTCTACATTCTCTTTGGCGTCATTATTGCCGCCTTTATCGTCAGCTTCGGTCCCGGTTCACCATCGGGTGACTCGGTCTTGGAGGGGTTCGGAACCCGCTATGCGGCGCGGGTCTACGGCAACGACATCAGCGAGCAGGAGCTGAACTACTCTTTCATCGCGCTCGGGCTCCCGAGCCGAGGTGACGCTCAAGCAGGGCGCCTGCGCGAGGTGGTCATCGACCGCTTGATCGAGCGCGAGCTGCTCGCCCACGAAGCCGAACAGGCGGGTTTGCTCGTCTCGGAAGATGAGGCAGCCAAGCAGCTTGTCGACGGCAATATGTTTGTCGCGGGCCTTTCGCGCAAGGTCGACGGCTACGCGATGCGCAACAACGTCCTCGATTACGAGCGACTGCGGATGGTGGTGCAGAACTCGTATCGCTTGACGATGAAGCAGTTCGTCGAAATCCAGCGTCGTGAGCTGCTCGCCGACAAGTTTCGGCAGTTGCTTCGGGCCGGTACACGGGCTTCGAGCGATGAAGTTCGCGCCGAGTTCGAGGACAAGGCCCGTCAGACCAATCTCGAATACGTTCGGTTTACGCCGTTCCGCTATGAGCAAGAGCTGGTCGCTAGCGACGCCGACATCGAGGCTTGGGCGGCGGCTCACGAAGCGGAAATCAAAAAGACCTACGAGGAGCGCAAGCTGCTCTACGTCAAGCAAGACAAGAGCGCCAAGCTGCGCCGCATCCTCATCGACGTGAAAAAGGACGCGAGCGAGCAGCAAGTCAGCGAAGCCAAAGCCAAGCTGACGGCGGCACTCCAGAGCATCCAAGGCGGCAAGTCGTTCGCAGAAGTCGCGATGGCCGTTTCGGAAGACGAAGCGACCAAAAAGCGTGGTGGCAGCGTGGGCTGGCGCAAGAAAGCGACCACCGATTTTGGCACCGAGCTGGAGAACAAGGTCTTTGCGGCCAAAGAAGGCGAAGTGATTGGACCCGAGCGGAGCGATCGTGGCCTAGAGCTTGTCAAAGTCGAAGGCTTCCGCGAGGGAGACATTGCACTCGACAAGGCACGGGCCGAGCTGGCCGAAGAGCTGTATCGGGCCGCGAAGGGCAAAGAGCTGGCCCAGGCGAGCGCCAATGATGCGGCGGCCAAGCTGCGTGCGGGTGGCAAGCTGGCCGACCTGTTCCCGAAGGATGACTCGGACGCGGCGGAGGCTCAGGCCAAGGGCAGCAAGATCCAGGTCGAAGAGACCGGCCTGTTTCCGCGCAAAGGCGACACCCTGCCGGGGATTGGCTCGTCTGCAGAGCTGGTGAAGAAGGCGTTTACGCTCAAGCCGGGTGAGATCGTCGGTCCGGTTGATGTGAGCGGCGCGTTTATCGTGGCCACGCTCAAAGAGCGCAAAGAGCCGGACCAGGCTGAGTTCGACAAAAAGAAGGACGAGCTGGCTGCTGAGTTTGGTCGCACCAAGTGGGCACGCCTGATGACCGAGTACGCCCGCCATGCCTGTGTCACCGCCAATGCCGACGGCAAGCTCAAGGTGAATCAGAGCATGATCGCCGATGAGCCACCGGCCCGTCGTGGCAGTGCTCCCGCCATCGCCGCCAGCAAGTACGAACCCTGCAAAGACCGCTTCTAACGCCCGCCAGAAAATCCGTGCAAGGGACGGGGACGTTCGGCTAATGCTCGGCGGCTTTTTGGCGGGCGGCCTGGCGTAGCTCGCGGCCGGTGGGTCCTTCGCCGAGCGTTTGACGGGTGGCAGCGCCGTGGCCCTCACCGAGGATGCCGCGTGCGTAGGCTTTCCACTCGAACGTGTCGGAGTGTTCCTTGGTATGGCAGCCCAGGCAGGTGTTTTCGTCGGGGCGCTGCGTCGGGATCTTGACCTTGCCAGGCGCTGCGACGTGAAGTGAACCGGGTCCGTGACAGACCTCGCAGCCAACGTGGCGCATATCGGGGCCCATCCCAACCGGCGGGGTGGTCGCTTGCTGCCACTTGTTGATCGTAAATAGATTGCTGCCGGCCGGGGTGTCGAACGCCGTCGAGTGACAGCCGACGCAGTCATAGGACAGCTCTTTGCCGACTTCGACCAGCGTGCGATGGGCTCGGCTGTGCTGGGTGGTCTGCCACAGCTTGTGCGCCGCTTCGTGGAAGTGACAGGCCCCCAGGCAGTTCGTGTTGCCGACGTAGCGAGGACTGCCGGGCAAAGTATCCGGCGGCGGTCCGCCCAGTGCCTGTAAGTTGGCCTGTCCAATTTGCTGATCGAGTGCATCGAGCTTTTTGCGAATGGCTGGATCACGCGGCAGGCTGCGGGTGATCGCTTGCAGCTCGGCGGTCACATAGCCATCGCCATCGGGGTGGCTCGGTGCCTGGGACAACTGCGCGATCTGCTCACGGAGGTTTTGCAGCTCGGCTTGCTGGGTCTTAATAAACGCTGGATCCGCGGCGGTATCCTGCTGGAGCCCAGCCAGCAGCTTTTCGGCGGCACTGACTCGCTCGCGTAGCACCGAGATCTGGCGCTGACGTTGCTTGGGGGTTGCCACAAATCGCCAGACCAGTGAGCCGGTCGCCGACGGATGAATGCTGATATGGAACAGCCGCTCGCCCTTGAAGCCAGGGGTGACGAGCAGTGCGCCACCACCGAGGATTTCGGGCAGCTCGACGCCCTCTTCGACCTTGTCATTGGCACCGGCCACCCACAGCTTGACGTCGGGAAACTTGCGCGCCAGCCGGCGGGTCTTTTCACGAGTCATGCCGCTTAGGACGATGACCGATTCGACGCCCTCACCGCGTAGCGCCGCAAGCTGTTCGCCAAGGGCTGTTTCGGGGTCGCTCGCGAGGATCCCAGCGGGCCACGGTCCGGTCGGGTCCGTGATGCCTACGATGCCCAGCTTGACTCCAAGCAGGGTGCGGACTTCGTGCGGTGTGGCGACACCATCTGGAAGACCAGCGAGGTTGGCGACGAGGCGTTTGGTTGCCGCCAGCTCGGCGAGGCCCTGTTCTCCTCTCAGATCCTCGGACTGGACCATGACCACGGCGGACAGCTCCTGCCAGGTCTTTTCGATGAAGTCGGCCTTGAGTCGTGCCTGCGGTAGCTTGCTTGCCGACAGTACTTTGGGTTCGTAGCGCAAGCCTCCGGCATCGAGCAGCAGGCTGCGATCGGGTGAGGACTTGAGCAGGGCCGCGATGCGTGCGACGTCACCGAGTGGAGTCGAGGTGCAG
>WBZP01000585.1_pt1 | contig 47035 bp, 42 predicted proteins | sample 5204301 | NCBI WGS metagenome assembly WBZP01 (sample SAMN12412401, study PRJNA552823) | activated sludge metagenome | isolation source: activated sludge from nitrification reactor of wastewater treatment plant... | place: USA: Pennsylvania | collected 2017
AGTAGCCCGACCATGGCGTCGACCGCGTCGGGGTCCAACCCGGAGAAGGGTTCGTCGAGCACGAGCATCGACGGGGAGTGCAGCACGGCCGCGATGACCTGCACGCGCTGTTGGTTGCCCAGCGACAAGGTCTCGAGTTTGTCGCCGGTGCGGGCGCCCAGGCCCAGGCGGCCCAGCAGCGCGGTGGCCCGGTCGGTGGCCTCGCGTGCGCTGAGCCCGTGCAGCCTGCCGAGGTAGACGAGTTGGTCGATGACCCGCTGTTTCGGGTAGAGCCCGCGTTCCTCGGGCAGGTAACCGAACCTTGCCCGGTCGGCCGCGGTGATCGCCCGCCCCTGCCAGTGCACCTGCCCGGCGTCGGGTGACAGCAACCCCATGATCATCCGCATCGTCGTGGTCTTGCCGGCGCCATTGCCCCCGACGAAACCGACCAGCTCGCCAGCGCGCACCGTGAACCCGACCCGGTCGGCGGCCAGCGCCGGCCCGAACCGTCGGGTCAGGTCTCGAACGACCAATCCGGTATGCCGCGCGCCCACCCCCGTGGTCTGCGGCACTCGGTCCGGCGCGACCGGGCGGGCGTCGTCCCTCGCACCCTGCACGGCTGTTGCACTGTTCTCGCCCATGCTCGGAAAGCTACGGTCCCCCGGCCCGCTCCGGATCCCCCTGCCGACGGAATGCTGCCTCCGCCGCCCCGCGGACCTGCCGCCGGGCCGCGCCGCCTCCGTCGCGCGACGGAGCGCGTGCGACGGAGCGCGTGCGACGGAGCGCCGACGTGCCTCACGGCCGGTCAACCCAGCGTCGTCGCATCGTCGATCGGCGCAGCTCGGCAAGGGCGGCGAGCGCGTCCTCGACGTCGGCGGCGGTGGGGTGGTCGGCGGGCCGCTCCCCGCGCCCGCCCGAGTCGCGCCGGGCGCGCCGCATCGCCTGCACACGCGAGCGGGCCCGATCTCGCCTCGGCCCGGCCCCCCAGTGCGCGGGCCAGGCCAGGGGATCGGCCGGTGCCACGTCCAGGTGCGCCGGGTACCGCCGGCCCTGGGCATCCCTCAGGGCGTCACCCCGCATCGGCGCCACCACGGCACCGGCGGCATCGACCGGCACGAGCCTGATCCCGGCCAGCTCGAGCGCGCCGAGCAGCACCCTCAGGGATGCCTCCCGTCGCCCCGCCTCGATGTCGCCGATCGCTGCGGCGCTGACCCCCAGCCGGGCAGCCAGGTCACGCTGGCTCAGATCGCCCAGGCGCCGCGCCCGGCGCATGAGGCCGGGCACGTCGGTGAGGCGCACCCCTGGTGCCGCCCTCGGGGGCTGCCTGCTGTCATTGGCTCCACTGCCCCCGATCGGTGTCGACAGTTGCGTCATGCTCGTGGCCTTTCCCTCGGGTCGTGTCGCCGGTCGCCGGCGGCCCCCATGACCGACCGCCTCGTGCGCCTCAGGCGATCCTGCACCCGGCCACTGACAGGCCACCGGACAGCATGTGCCACCGATCGGACGGCCAGACCCCTCGCGCCGAGACTGAGACTTTGCACGCACTACGCGTGCAGAGTCTCAACGTTTCCGCACCCTGCCCCCCGGTCCCGACTCTGCCCCGCCCTCCCGACTCCGTGCCCTCCCGACTCTGCCCCGCCCTCCCCACCCTGCCCCTGCCTCGGGCCTGCCTTGGCCTCGGCCTGGGAAACCTCAACGGCACTCGGCCGCGGTATAGGCGCACAGCGACGGCGCCATCGCGTCCAACGGCCCGCGCACCGCAGCCACCGCCCAGTCCGGCAGCTGGTCGCCGAAGCCACCGGCATACTCGCCGTCGCGCCAGGAGGTGACGACCGCCCGCCCCACCCGCGCCGCGGCGACCACCGTGGTGCCGTAGCTGCCCACGGCCGTGCTGCTCACGCCATCGTTGAGCGGCACGCTGATCCCGGCGACGAACCCCTCGCCCCACGCCCCGGGCAGCGGCTGCACCAGGGTCGCCGGGACCGGGGTGGCATTCGACGGACACCGGTATGCCGCGGCGCGCAGGTCCGCGACAAAACGCACCGCCGACTCGGCATCCGGGAAGACGACGATGCCCTCTACCTCGTGCAGCTCGGGCCCACGCCGCTCGATCGCCCGCACCACCTCGGCTCGCCCGAGCAGGGGGAATCGCTCGGTGTCCATGGCGCACAGCTGCAACTGCCAGGGCGTGACAGTCCACGAGGTGGTGTCGCTGTCGGTCGAGGTCACCCCCTCGTGGGGCAGCCGCACCCCGGCCGCGAGGGCGCCGCGCGGGGCCGCCGCCGTCGGCCCCGTGCTCGGCCAGGTTCCTTGCGGCAGTGGGGTGCTCGGCGGCGTGGTGCTCGATCGCCCCGGTTCCCCGCTCGGTGCCTGGGTGGCTGGGGTCGATTGGTTCGGGTCGCTCGGCGCGGTCGGCGCCGGCCTCCCGACCGTGGTCGCGCTCGGGGTGCTGACGGTGTTCACCGGATTGGCCCCGAGGCTGCCCCGGCCCCACCAGGTCGCACCGCCGACGAGCGTCACCACGGTGGCCACGCTCGCGGCGACCGCGAGGATCCGTTGGCGGCGGCGCCGTCGGTGGGCCGCGCCGATCACCCCCGCGACGTAGCCGCGCGGCATGGCCGAGCCGACTGTCCCCCCGCCCGGCCCCCCGCCCGGCCCGTCGCCGGCCAGCCGTCGGCGCAGGTCGGGCTCGTCCATGCCGCTCATCGCCGACTCCTCTCAGTGTCCGTCGGGTCCGCCGTCGGGTCCGCCGTCGGGTCTGCCGTGGGGTCCGCCGTCGGGGCGCCGCTGCGCGGCATACCGATGCCCGAGTCGAGGGCCGCGAGCTTGACCAGCGCCCGGCTGGCGGTCGACTTGACCGTGCCGAGCGAGCAGCCGAGCTGGGCGGCGACCTCCCGCTCAGGCAGGTCGACGTAGTAGCGCAGCACCACCACGGCCGTTCCTTCGCGCTCAGGTGCCCGAGCAGTCGGACGATCTGGTCGCGGTCCTCGACGCCGCCCGTGCCCGGGTCGGGTCCGGGCCCACGCCCGATCTGGCCGCCACCGGCCCGCGCGCCGAGCAGCTCCAGGGTGGCTGCCTCGGCCGGCTGCCAGCGCCGGCGCCGCCACCAGTCGGTGGCCAGGTTGACCATGACGCGGCGCACATACCCCGCGGCCAGTCCATGGTCGATCCGCCCCCACGCGAGATAGGTGCGCAGCAAGGCCTCGTGCAGGAGGTCTTCGCCGGTGACCCGGCTGCCGGCCAGCAGCGCGGCGGTCCGGCTGAGCCCGGCATACGCGCCGGTGACGAAGTCCTCGAAATCCTCGTCGACGCCCCGCTGACCGGCCATACCGTGATCACGCACCAGGGGCGGCAAAGGTTGAGTGGCCGGTCACAGGTGTTTGAGCGCCTCGCGCCGCGACAGCCCGGAGAGGGTCGGGTGGGCGTCGACCCAGGCTCGCACCCAGTCCGGTTCGGTCTTGGCATACTCACGTAACGCCCAGCCGATCGCCTTGCGGGAGAAGAAGTCCGGGTGCCCGATGTTCGGCTCCAGACAATCGGCCAGCAGCATCGGGTCGGTCCGCTCCTTGGCGCCGACCTGCGCGAGCATCGCAGTGCGACGCACCCACAGATGCTCGTCGCGGGCCCACCCGCGCAGCACCGGCGCCAACTCGTCGGGCCAGCCGAGCAGCAGCTCCCGCACCCGGTGGGTGGCGACCTCGTCGACGACATCCCACCAGGCGCCGGTCTGCACGAGATGGCGCAGCAGCGGCAGCAGCTCCGGGTCGCGCCACGCGCGGTAGCTGCGGTGCCCGAGCAGGGCCAACGCGGCATACCAGTGCTCGCGGTGGGTCGCCTCGTCCCAGAGGGCGCGCACCGCCGCCTCCCATTGCGGGCGCTGCGCGATCCGGTATGCCGGGTCGGCCAGCACCGGCCGCAGGCTCGCCTTGAGCACCGGCGAGGTAAGCCCGAGATAGGGCAGCGCCGACTTCATGTAGGCCTGCTGTTGGGCCCCGCGCACCGGGTCGGCGTGATCGGCCAGTGTGCGGCGGATTGCTTCTGTAAGAAGGTGATTCGCCACGTCTGCGGTCACTGTGCCGCGGCCGACTGCCGGCCGGGTGGCCGCGGCCCGAAGCGGACCTCGTTGCGGGCCTGGGCCTTGGCCCGCTCGACGTCGCGGTCCTTCGGCGCGGCGGTGGTCACCAGCCCGTCGAGCAGCTGCTGGGTGGCGGCGGCCACGGCGGCGACCGCCGCCTCGAAGGCCGGCTCATTGGCCTGGCTCGGGGTGGCGCAGCCGGCGATCTTGCGGACGTATTGCAGCGCCGCGGCATACACCTCCTCGGTGGTCGCCGGGGGTGCGTAGTTGTGCAACTGTCGGATGCTGCGGCACATGCGCCCAGGGTAGGCGCCCGGTCAGTGGCCGGCGTTCGTTCGGTCACCCTGCTCCTGGGCGAGCCGGCCCGGCTGCGACGACGCGGGGATGAAGCTCGCCGTGCACACGGTGCCGGGGCAGGGCACCGAGGACGTCGCCGTCGTCACCAGCGGCCGGTATGCCGGCTGGGTCCACACCGGCACCGATGACGGGTCGATCCTGCGGGTGCGGCCCGACGGCGCGCAGATCGAGCGGGTCGCGACGACCCGAGGCCGGCCGCTGGGCATCGAGGTGCTGGCGGACGGGCGGTTGGTCGTGTGCGACGCGCACCGCGGGCTGCTGCGGATCGACCCGGCCGACGGGGCGGTGGAGGTGCTCGTCGGCCAGGTCGAGGGGCTCCCGATGCGCTTCTGCAACAACGCTGCTGTCGCTTCGGATGGCTCGGTGTGGTTTTCGGACAGCTCGTTTCGCTATGGCCAGGACCGGTGGAAGGACGAGATGCTGCGCCGCACCCGCACCGGGCGGCTGTTGCGCTGGGTGGAGGGTGGCGAGGTCGAGGTGGTGCTCGACGGGCTGGATTTCGCCAACGGCGTGGCGCTCGCTCCCGACGGCACCTTCCTCGTCGTCGCCGAGACCAGCGGCCGGCGTCTGCTACGGGTCTGGCTGACGGGCCAGCGGGCTTGGCAGCGTGAGGTGTTCGCCGGCGACCTGCCGGGCTATCCGGACAATGTGTCCACCGGCTCCGACGGGCTGATCTGGGTGGCACTGGCCTCGCCGACCGACCAGGTCGTCTCGGCGCTGCACGCCACCCCGTCGTGGTTCGCCGGGCAGGTGACTCGGATCCCGCAGCGCTGGCAACCGGCGCCGCGGCGCACCGTCCGGGCCCGGGCCTACGACGCCGTCGGGCGGTGCGTGCACGACCTCGACCTGCCCGCCGACGGCTTTCACATGGTCACCGGGGTGCGCGAGCATGACGGGGTGGTGTGGTTCGGCAGCCTGCACGAGCCCGCGATCGCCAGCGTGCGGCTCGCCCCGTAGCTGGAGCCGTCAGAGGACGGTGATGCTGCGGCAGAGGCCTGCTCGTCGAATGAGACGACGACCAGCCAGGCAGCTGGCCCGGCCGAAGGGTATTCGCCTGCTCGTGGTCCGGGAGCGCCGCTCACGCGGTCAGGCCAGCGGGTTGACCCACCGGATCCCGGGGAACCTCCCGAAGTCGGCGTCGTTGGAGTGGACGGTGCCACCGAACTCCATCGCGTAGGCGGCCAGCTGTGCGCCGGTGGTCAGCTGTGCGCCGGTGCCGACGGCCTGGAGTAGCTCGAGCACCCGACGGACATGCTCGGGGCCGGGGGAGAGGAAACGCACCAGCGGGCGGGCCAACCAATCCTGCACGTGGCGGCCCGCGGCAGTGACTGATAGAGGCCGCTCATGGACCCGGGCGCTGGTGCCCAGCCGGACGAATCCGAAGACGGCCGGCCCGGTCAGCCCGACCTGCTCGGCCCCGTTGAGGGAGTCGGTGAGCCAGGCCAGGGCCCGGGGATGCTGCGGGTAGCCGTCGAAGACGGCATACACGAGGTGGTTGACGTCGGGGACGATCACGAGTCGCGGACGCCGATCGACGCGTCGTCCTCGAGCTCGTCGGCCAGGCGGTTGAGGGCGGTGAGGTCGACGCCAGGTCGCACTCCCGAGCGCTGCACCCGCACCTGGTAGGGCGTCGGCGTCGTAGACCCGAGCAGCCACGGCCCCTCGGGTGGGTGGGTGCGCGGCATACCGGCAGGGTATGCCGGGCACCCACCCGGCGGCCGGACCGCACCCGGAACGTGCGGCATACTGGCGGGGTAAGCAGATGAATCTGCGCGTGCTCCGGGGTCGGTGTAAGTCCGAACCGGCGGTAACAGTCCGCGACCCGTCCGCAGCCAGCGGACGGTTGACTCGGTGCAATTCCGAGACCGACGGTGAAAGTCCGGATGGGAGGCAGCACGCCGACGGTCGACGCACGCCCAGGCACCCTGGGTGGGGGCGTCGGCTGTTCGCGCACCCCTGGACCGTGCTCGACGGGACCGGAGGGCCATGGACGAGACGACCGCGATGCGTCGCGCGCTCACGCTCGCCGCCGACCCGACGATCCGCCCGGGCGCCAATCCGCGGGTCGGGTGTGTGCTGCTCGCGGCTGACGGGAGGCTGCTCGCCGAGGGCGTGCACCGCGGTGCGGGCACCGCGCACGCCGAGGTCGACGCGCTGAGCCGGCTGACCCCCGCGGGCCGCGAGCAGCTGCATACCGCCGTGGTCACCCTCGAGCCGTGCGCGCACCAGGGCCGCACCGGCCCCTGCACGATCGCCTTGCGTGATGCGGCAGTGCGCCGGGTCGTGTATGCCGCGCCCGACCCCTTCGCGGCGGCCGCCGGCGGGGCGGCGTTGTTGCGGCAGTGGGGGATCGAGGTCGTCGAGGGCGTCGCCGGGGTGTCGAGCGCCGAGGCGCTGGCCGTGGACCCGTGCTGGTTCGCGGCGATCCGGTTGGGCCGCCCGCATGTCACGTGGAAGGTCGCGGCCACCCTCGACGGGCGCACGGCAGCGGCCGACGGCAGCAGCCGATGGATCACCTCGGCGGCGGCGCGGGCCGACGTGCACGCCCACCGGGCGGCCGCGGACGCCGTCGTGGCCGGCACCGGTACGGTGCTCGTCGACGATGCTCACCTGGCCGTGCGCGACGCGGCGGGGCAGGCCCTGCCGCCGGAGCGGCAACCGGTGCGGGTCGTCGTCGGCGACCGGGCCATCCCGCCGACCGCGCGGGTGCGTGACGCGACCGCGCCGACCTGGCTGCTGCCCGGTCATGACCCTCTTGCGACGCTGGACACCTTGTGGGACAAGGGGATCCGGCGGGTGTTCCTTGAGGGTGGCCCGACCGTGGCGGCGGCCTTCTGGCGGGCCGGCCTCGTCGATCGGGTGCTCGTCTACCTGGCCCCCGCTCTGCTCGGCGCCGGCCCTGCGGTGATCGCCGACCTGGGCATCGCGACCATCGCCGACGCGGCGCGACTGGAGATCCGCGACGTATGCCGGGTCGGCCCCGACCTGCGCGTCGACCTGCGCCCCATCGACCTGCACCCCATCGACCTGCACCCCAGCGACCCTTCCCTCGCCCCCTCCCTCGCCCCCTCAGGACAGGAGCACTGATGTTCACCGGCATTGTCGAAGAGCTCGGCGCCATCGCCGCCGTCACCCCCCGCGGGGATGGCTGCCGGCTGGTCGTGCACGGCCCGCTCGTCACCTCCGACGCGGTCCACGGCGCCTCCATCGCGGTCAACGGGGTGTGTCTCACGGTCACCGCCCTCGATGCCCAGACAGACTGTGGCGCAGGGACTTTCGCGGCAGACCTGATGGCCGAGACGCTGCGCCGCAGCACCCTGGGCGGGCTCGGTGCCGGCTCGCCGGTCAACCTGGAGCGGGCGTTGCGCGCCGATGCCCGGCTCGGTGGGCACGTCGTGCAGGGCCACGTCGACGGGGTCGCGACGGTGGCCGAGCGCACCCCCGGCGAGCAGTGGGAGTCGGTGCGCTTCGAGCTGCCGCGCGAGCTGGCCCGCTACGTCGCGGAGAAGGGCTCGATCGCCGTCGACGGGGTCTCGCTCACCGTCACCGGGGTGAGCCCGCTGGACGCCGAGCAGGCCTGGTTCACCGTCGGTCTCATCCCCACCACCCTGGCCGTCACGACCCTGGGCACGGTCGGCGTCGGGCAGCCGGTCAACATCGAGGTCGACGTGTTGGCCAAGTACGTGGAGCGCATGGTCGGAGGTGCCCGATGAGCCGCGGGGCCGTGCCGCTGGGGGTCGCACGCGGCATACCGGAGCCGGTGCCGGGCACGGTGCGGACCGACCCCGTCGCGGAGGCGATCGCCCAGATCGCCGCCGGCCGGCCGGTGGTCGAGCTCGACGCCGCCGACCGGGAGAACGAGGGTGATCTCATCTTGGCCGCCGATGCCGCGACCCCGGAATGGCTGGCGCTGTTCTGCCGGCACGGCAGCGGCTACATCTGCGCGCCGATGAGTCATGAGCGGGCCGACGACCTACGGTTGCCGCTCATGGTGGCCCGCGGCGAGGAGAGCCTGGGCACCGCGTTCACCGTCACCGTCGACGCGCGGCACGGCATCAGCACGGGGATCAGCGCGGCCGACCGCTCGCGCACCCTCGCGTTGCTCGCCGACCCGAGCACGGTCGCCGCCGACCTGGTGCGGCCCGGGCATGTGCTGCCGTTGCGTGCGCACCCCGGCGGGCTGCAGGCCCGGCCCGGGCACACCGAGGCGGCGGTCGAGCTGACCCGGCTGGCCGGTCGCGGCGAGGTCGGGGTCATCGTCGAGCTCGTCGAGGAAGACGGGTCGATGCGCCGCGGCGAGTCGTGTCGCCGGTTCGCCGACGAACACGGCCTGCTGCTCATCACCATCGCCGACATCCGTGCCCATCTCGGTGCCCGTCTCGGTGCCCACCTCGGTGCCCACCTCGGTGCCCCCGCCGCCGCCCCCGCGCCACAGCTCACCCGCCGCGTGTCGCAGGCCCGGTTGCCCACGGGCGCAGGAGAATTCAACGCCGTCGGCTATCGTGATTCCGCCGGCACCGAGCACATGGCGCTGGTGCTCGGTGATGTCGGGCCAGGCAGTGGGCCCAGTGATGGGTCGGAGCCGGTGCTGGTGCGGGTGCATTCGGAATGCCTCACCGGCGACGTCTTCGGGTCGGCGCGATGCGACTGCGGCCCACAGCTGAGCCAGGCGATGGCCGAGGTCGCCGCAGCCGGTCGCGGCGTCATCGTCTACCTGTGCGGTCACGAAGGCCGGGGCATCGGGCTGGCGGCGAAGCTCGCGGCATACCGGCTGCAGGACACCGGCCGGGACACGGTCGATGCCAATCTCGACCTCGGGCTGCCGGTGGACGGGCGTGACTATGCGGTGGCGGCGCAGATCCTCGCCGACCTCAGGGTCGGCCCGGTGACCCTGCTGACCAATAATCCGGCGAAGGTGGCCGACTTGCGTCGCCATGGTGTCGACGTCCGGTCGCGCCGGCCCATCGTCGTGGCCGCCACCCCGGAGAGCCTGCGCTACCTGGAGGCCAAACGCCGCCGGATGGGCCACGACCTGCCGGCTCGCGCGGAGCTGGAGGTGGCTCGATGAGCGGCCCGGCCCCGACCTTGGCGCCCGTCGACGGGAGCGGTCTGCGGGTGGCCGTCGTCGCGGCCCAATGGCACGAGCAGGTCATGAGCGGGTTGCTCGCGGGGGCGTTGCGGGCCCTGGCCGACTGTCAGGTCAGCGCGCCGACCGTGGTCCGGGTGGCCGGCAGCTTCGAGCTGCCGGTGGCCGCCGCCCGGCTGGCCGGCGCCGGGCACGATGCGGTGGTTGCGCTCGGGGTGGTGATCCGAGGCGGCACTCCGCACTTCGACTACGTGTGCCAGGCCGCCACGCTCGGGCTGACCGAGGTCGGGGTGCGCACCGGCGTGCCGGTCGGTTTCGGGGTGCTCACCTGCGACACCGACGCCCAAGCCCTGGACCGCGCCGGCCTGCCCGGCTCGCACGAGGACAAGGGCTACGAGGCGGCCCTGGCCGCCGTCACCACCGCCCTCGTGCTCGCCCCCTGGCCGCGCTGACCTGCAAGGTCAGTGGTGGCCGCCCGCGATGAGGGTGGCCCATCGGTGGGCGCGGCGGTGGATGTCGGCGCGGACCTGCTGGCGCTGCGCCTCGTCGGTGCACTGCATGATGCGTTGCGCATCGTCCCACCCGCGCTCCCGCCAGTGGCTCACGAGCTGGGTGAAAAGGGCCTCGTCGAGCCCCCCGAGCATCGTGTCGAGCACCCGCATGGCGGCATCGCCGTGTTGACCACCTGCTCCTGCAGGCTGTCGATGGTGCGCGCGATGATCGTGTTGACGCGCTCGTGATCCTCGTGGCGTGACCTGCGGGTGGCCTCGTCGAGCTCGGGCCAGTAGGTCAGCACATCGGCCAACGCCAGCGGCAGGTCGTGGTTGATGTGCGCATTCATGCCGAGCAGGACCAGCCGCAAGGGCTCCGAACCGCCCGGCCGGCACGCGACGAACGCGTCCCGCCACACCGGAGGGCAGCTCGGGTCGGTCTCGGCGTCGAGCACGATGAAGTAGTAGTGCGCGAACCGATCCAAACAGGTGGCTCACCCACGGCCCGTCCGCGAACTCCGCCGCCGCCAACCCCGCACCATCGCCGCGGTCATCCCCGCATAGGTCGACGCGAAGTCGGCCCGCCGATCCCCTCCGCCTCGAAGCCCGCCTGCAAACCCCGCAGCCGCTCCAATGTGGACACGACTCCGATGATGACAACCCGGCTGCCCCACGGCCAGAGGGAGTCTGGCGGAGTTTCCGTGGCCGTTCGGCGGTGTGCCGGCGGAGCGTCCGCCCGCCTTCGGGGGTGGGCGCGGTGCGGTGCCGGCGCGGCATACCGGCTCGTATGCCGCGCGCCCCGCCCCGCTCACGTCGGCCGCCGCAAGCGCGGGTGTTTGGGGAGCTTTTCCTTCACCCCGGTCCACGATCTTCTCCCCAAAGCCGCCGCAGAGTGCCCGGGGGACGGCCCTTCGGTATGCCGCAGCCGGCCCTGCTCAGCCTGAGCCCGCGGTAGGCTCCCTTCGGGTGTCACGCGAGTGGCTGCCATCGCGTGATCCGCCACCGCCCGTCGTACGCCAGTGTCACGAGGAAGCGGTAGTCGCCACTGTCGATGACATCGACCCGGTGGCCTGAGTCATCGACGAGGTCGACCCGATTCTGGTGCACGTGGAGTTCGACCGTCGCGTGCCCCGGCCGCCAGGTGTCGGGTGCGGTGAACGTGATCGTCCAGACATCCGTCACCGTGCGCAGGTGCTGCTCGGTGTATGCCGCTACGTCGGCTCGGGTTCTTGCGCAGCTTGGGGCATTCAGGCGAGTGGACCAGGTCGAGCGGGGTGGGGCTGGGGAGGCGATACGCGAGGTTGACCTGCGCCGCCGCGAAGCGGACGAAAGCAACCGCCCCGTCAACACTGTCGACCCGAGCGTCGGCCGGGATGCTCAGACCTGTCGACGTCGAGCCCGTCGCAGAGGCCCACGTGACGGGTGCGCTTGATGCGGACGCACTGGTGCCGGCCGGGATCGTCGGGCCGCCGGCTGTGGTGGTGGCGTTCGTGTCGGTAGGAGTCCCCGCGTTGACGCACCCGGCCAACAGCAGCCCACCGATGCCACCGATCACCCACCGAGCCCACCGTGTCGCGGTCAAGTCTGCTGCCACCTCACCACCCGCCATGTCGAGTCGAAGGCGAGGGTCAGGAAGAATCCTTGATCAGCTTCGGCCATGGAGCCCACGAGTCGACCCTGCAAGTCCAGGAAGTCGACCCGTTTCTGGTGGATCTGCACAACGACGGTGGCGTGCCCAGGCGACCACGTGTTGGGAGTCGCGAGGGTGACGAACCATGTGTCCGCGGCAGCCCGTTGCCCCTGTCTTTCCAAGTCCGAAATCGCTTCCCTGAGGTCTTGACAGCCAAGGCAACCGGGCGTGAAGTACGCGTCAAGGATCACCGCACTCGGTGTGGTGTGTGCTCTGTTCACCTCAGCGACGAGGAACTTCACGAACTCGACCGAGCCGTAAACACTGTCCACCCGGGCCGCAGCGGGGATGCCGCCCGTCGTGGTCGACCCCGTCCCTGAAGGCGAAACCGTCGGCGCGGCGGCCGGACGCGGGCCGGTGGCCGAGCCGGCCGGCGAAGGGCCGCTCGTGGCCTGCGCGGTGGACGTGGGCAAGGGCGCTCCCCCACCTGCGCACCCTGCCACCAACAGCGCACCGAGCATGCCGCCGGAGAGTACGGCGAAGGCCCCACGCAGTGCGCCAGCACGCGTCGCCCATCCGCGTTTCCCCGCTGCCGGTGACGCGCTCATGTCTTTTGCCATCTGGTGACACACCATCCTGCGTCGAAATGTAGCGTCAGGAAGTACTCGTACTTGCCATCGACCATATAGTCAACCTGACGTCCTTGTGAATCCACGAAATCAACGCGGTTCTGTTGGATCCTCAGCACCACAGTCGCGTTACCTGGAGACCATGTGGTCGGCTCGACGAGAGTCGCCACCCACGTGTCGGTGATAGTTCGTTGTCCGACGCTTTCCATGGTTGCGATATGTCTTCTCAGGTCTTGACAGCCAAGGCACCCCGACGTGATTTGCGGGTCCAGGACGGCGGCGTTCGGAGTCCGGTAGGCGCGGTTCACCTCGGCGACGCGGAACCGCACGAACTCGACCGACCCGTCCACGCTGTCCACCTGGGCCGCCGCAGGGATCCCACCCGTGGTGGACGACCCGATCGCTGAAGTCGGCGTCTCAGACGTCGAGGTGGTCGTTGCGCTGGTCGGGCCGGGTCTCGAGGCGCTGGTGGTCATCGGCGCGGCGGGCGTCGGCCCCACTCCGGTTGTGCAGCCCACCAGCAATGCCCCCAGTATGCCGCTGGCCCACCACGCGTGAGTTCTCATGCTTTCTGCCATCGAGAAACACGCCACCCGGTGTTATAGAAGAGAGTGAGGAAGTACTCGTAGTCCCCTTCCACCATATCATCGACCTTGCGCCCCTGTGAGTCGACGAAATCGACTCGCTTCTGGTGAATTCGGAGAACTGCGGTGGCCGCGCCGGGAGACCACGTGTTCGGGAAGCAAAACGTGACCGACCATGTATCAGAGATCGCATGTTGAGACAGTCGCTCAACATCTGCGATATCTGCTCGCAGGTCTTGACATCCCACACACGACGCGGCGATGTAGCTGTCCAGTATTGCCGCCTGGGGTGTTCGGTAGGCCCTGTTGACTTCGGTGACGAGGAACTTCACGAACTCGACCGAGCCGTCCACGCTGTCCACCCGGGCCGCTGCGGGGATCGAGCCTGTGGGGGTGGTCGACCCGGTCGCAGCCGGTGAGGGCGACGACATCGAGTTCGTCGTTTCGCTGGTCGGGCTCTTCCTGGCGGTTGAAGCGCTGGCGGTGTTCGGCGCGGTGGGCGTGGTTCCGGGGGCGCCTCCTGGTGTGCACCCAGTCATCAGCAACGCCCCGAGTATGCCGCCGGCCCACCACGCGCGGCCGCGTGCCCGTCCTACCATCAAGGCCTGATCCACGTCGCGTGCCTCATGCCTTCACCCATTTCGTCACCCTCCATGCCGGGTCGGCCCGGATGGTCAGTTCATATCGATAGGTCCCCTGCCGCATGCTCTTGACTCGCCGGCCCGACGTGTCGAGGAAGTCGACGGCCTGCTGAGCCACCTCGACGAAGAGCACCGCCGAGCCGGGCGCCCAGGTCAGCACGTTGGAACGGGTCAGGTGCCAGGCATCGCCACCCAAGTGTTGATGGGCGTCGATGAGATCCTCGAGGAACGTCACGGTGCCTTCGCAGCCCGAGCAGTCGGGGGCGATCACACTCCGTAGCACCGCCGTGTCCGCGGCTCGCATCGACGTGTTCACTGCCGTCACGAACCGCCGTGGAAAGGCCAGAGCGCTCGGCAGGTCCCCATCACCCTGCGGACCGCTCGTCCCACCGCTGGTCGCCAGCACCGGGGTCGGGGCGGCGGTGCCGGTTGCCGTGCCGGCGAATGACGCGACCGCCGTGGACGTGGGCACGTCAGCCGGCGCGCACCCCACGAGCACCAACGCCCCGAGCATGCCGCTGGCCCACCCCACCCGGACTCGCGTCGGTGCGCACTTGCGCGGGCGGGCGACTCTCACCGATTGACGAGCACGGCGCGTGCGGTCTTGACGGTCATGCTCGTGGGTATGCCGGGAACTGTCACCTGATCGGGGATGCGGGTCCACGCGCCGCCGTCGAGACGGAACTCGGCGCTGAGGGTGGCATCGATCCGCACCGGGTAGGTGCCGGCTTTCGCGTAGGGGTGGGCGATCCCGCCGTTGGGGTAGGTGCCGCCGGGGTCGGGGGTCGGTCCGAAGCTCGAGCCGTCGCCGAACTGGTAGGTGTAGCCGACGAGGACCGGCCGGAGGTCGACCCGGTAGCCGAGCATCCGGGCCGGGTCGATCGCCACGACCTCGCCCGGGGAGATGCCCTCGGTCGCCCACTGGACTTGGTAGAACACCGGGACGGTGATCAGGGTGAGGTTGTTCGGTGGCTGCATCCCGGTGTTCAACTTCGCCCACGGCACGGTGGCCAGCGCCTCTCGGATGTGCGCGAGGGTGAGGGCTGGGCGACCAAGACGCGTGCCGGGGAAGCAGGTGCGGCCGACAAGGTGCCAATCCCTCAGGATTTCGCCGTCTCCTCTCACGAATCTGCGCATCACGAGTGTGAGTGGTCCGGGGTCGTTAATGCAGCCCACGAGAGCCTCGGCACACAGAGACGTTCTGCCCTGGTTCTGTTCGGTGCCGGAACATGCGACTCTGAACTGGTATTCGTAGTGGACCGCTTTTCTGGGGTCAACAACGGCAGCCTCAACGCTGGGCGAAGTAGGCAGGTTGTTTACCTGGGTGGCGCTCATCAAGTGAACGTACGTCTGTCGATCATCGCTTTCACCCCAACCATCTACACCGCCATTGTCAGCTGCGCGAACTTGAGAGGGTTGCTGAAGAGAGCAGATACAAAGTGCGGCCAGGAAGGCTGCTTGAAGGCGCCGCCTTACATCTTTTGCCATCGTTTCACCTGCCAATGATTGTTGACGTAAGTCAATGTCAAGAAGAACTGCGCCTCAGTCGCTTTGTAGTAGTCAACCTTCGTTCCGTTTTCGTCAACAATATCCACGCGCTGCTGTCGGAGCACGAGCACGACGGTGGCGGAGTCCTTCTCCCAAGTATCTGGAACGGCCGAGGTAACGCTCCAGGCGTCAATGGCTATCCGGCGTTTGGCCCCCTCTAGTCCACGCACTTGTTTAAGTATGTCGCCGCATCCGAGGCAGCCTTCATCGAAGAAGGGTTCCAGAATGCGTGAGTTTGGTTCCCTATGAGCCTTGTTGATTGCGTCAACCACCGACCGAACAAACTGAGTCGCGCCATCGATGCTGTCATCCGGCCCCGGCCGGCTGCTTGCTTTGGCGGATGTGGATGTCGGCGCCGAACTTGCCGACGATGACTGCGAGAAGCGGCTGCTCACCGTGGCGGTGGCGTGGGGCGAAGTCTCAGTGGGAGCCGTCTCAAGGCTCGTCCCGGTGCAGCTGCAGAGCAGGATGGCGACGATGGTTGGGCTGACGGCGCGCGCGACCAGTCTGAATGATCGAGCCATCTTTCCCCTTCCAGTTGCGATCGGTGGGCCGCTCGGACCAACGGCTGTCCGACCGAGTATGGCAACGATCGCCAATCCGGCAAGTTCTCTATCCACAGGCCCCCGGTTCGTCGGTGGCCGGCGCACCGCGTCCACCGGTGGCGCGGCGGCCAAGCCCACGACTGATACCCGGGTGGTCACTCGCGAGACACGCCGTCCACGACTTGTCGTCCACACCCAGTGGACGCTGTCCACGCACGTCGCCACGCTCGATACACCCTGGCGTGAACAATCCCCTCCACCAGTTGTGCACAGGTTGTCCACCGACCCGGCGGCGTGTCGCACAGGGCAGTCCACCCACCTTGCACATCGTCGCGTTGAGGGCTGGCCGGCGGCCACCTAGAGTCGGGGGGCTGCGCCAGGCACGCGGCATACGAGATCGCAGTCAGCCAACCTCTCGGGCGCTCTCGCACGCTCATCGTCGCTGGTCAGAGCCGTGTCGGCAAAGTCGCCGACGAGGCTGCCAGGGCGTTGGGCAAGCACTGTCAGACGGGCATGACACCGTACGTCTGTCCACTCAGGGGAGCAGGGAGGGGTTGGGTTGTCCGTTCAGGAGCTGTTCCCGGCGCCGTTCGCGGAGCCGCCGGAGCCGGCCGGAGACCGCCTTCCTCCACAGGATGTCCACGCCGAGCAGTCGGTGCTCGGCTCGATGCTGCTGTCCAAGGATTCGATCGCCGACGTCGTCGAGGTGCTGCGCGGGGTCGACTTCTACCGCCCGGCGCACGAGTCGGTGTTCGAGGCGATCCTCGACCTGTATGGCCGCGGCGAGCCGGCCGATGCGGTGACCGTCGCCGACGAGTTGACCAAGCGCGGGCTGCTGGCCCGAGTGGGCGGGCAGGCGTTCCTGCACCAGCTCATCGCCGGGGTGCCGACGTCGGCGAATGCCGGCTATTACGCGCACATCGTCGCCGAGCGGGCGGTGCTGCGCCGGCTCGTCGAGGCCGGCACGAAGATCGTCCAACTCGGTTACGCCCAGGGCGGCGGCGACGTCGACGACATCGTCAACCAGGCGCAGGCCGAGGTTTACGGGGTGACCCGTCAGCAGGCCGCCGAGGACTATGTCGCGCTCGGTGACATCCTCGAGATGACCGTCGACGAGATCGAGGTCGCCTCCGGCAAGTCCGGCGAGATGACCGGCGTGCCCACCGGTTTCACCGACCTCGACTCCCTCACCAACGGCCTGCACCCGGGCCAGATGATCGTGCTCGCGGCCCGGCCGGCCATGGGCAAATCGACCCTTGGATTGGATATCGCGCGCACGGCGGCGATCAAACACAAGATGGCCAGCGTCGTCTTCAGCCTGGAGATGAGCAAGACCGAGATCACCATGCGTCTGTTGTCGGCCGAGGCGCAGATCCAATTGCAGCACATGCGCAAGGGCACGATGCGCGACGACGACTGGCAGCGCCTGGCCGCGACGATGGGCAAGGTCAGCGATGCGCCATTGTTCATCGACGACAGCCCGAACATGTCGCTCATGGAGATCCGGGCCAAATGCCGCCGGCTCAAGCAGCGGCACAATCTCAAGCTCGTCGTCATCGACTATCTGCAGCTCATGACCTCCGGCAAACGGGTCGAGAGCCGCCAGCAGGAGGTCTCGGAGTTCTCCCGGGCGCTCAAGCTGCTCGCCAAGGAGCTCGAGGTGCCGGTCATCGCGATCTCGCAGCTCAACCGTGGCCCGGAGCAGCGCACCGACAAGCGCCCGCAGATGTCCGACCTGCGCGAGTCCGGCTGTCTCACCGCCGACACCCGCGTGTTGCGCGCCGACACCGGTGCCGAGACGACCCTCGGTCGCCTCTATGCCGCGGGCGCCCGCGACGTGCCCGTCTGGGCCCTGGACGACTCGCTGCGCTACGTGCGCCGCCACCTCACCCACGTCTTCCCGACCGGGGTGCGCCCGGTCTTCGAGCTGACCACCGCCTCGGGCAAGCAGGTGCGCGCCACCGAGAATCACCCCTTCCTCACGTATGCCGGGTGGCAAGCCCTCGGTGACCTGCGCACCGGCACGTGCGTGGCGGTGCCCCGGCACGTGCCGGCCCCGGCCTTCTTCGAGCCGTGGGACGAGGCCCAGCTGGTGCTGCTGGCCCGGGCCCTCGCCGCCCCGGCGGCGCTCCCGGTGGCCGGTGACTGGCTCGACGGCCTCGGCCTCACCGCCGGGGGAGCGGCGGTCAAGCCGCACAAGCGCCGGGTGCCCAAGACCCTCTGTCACGCCCCGAAGCCGCAGATCGCCCTGTTCCTGGCGCAGCTGTGGGGGGCGGCCGGGTCGGTGCGGCTGCTCAAGCCCGGGCATCCCAGCGGTGAGCTGGGCCGGGTGCGGCTGACCGCACCGTCGCGCCGGCTCGTCGACGACGTGGCCCGCCTGCTGCTGCGCTTCGGCATCTCGACCCGGGTGACCACCCGCCCCGCGGCGGCACCCGGGTCCGATGCCGGCGCCGGCGCGGGCGCGGCATACCGGCTCGATGTGGTCGGCCACGACAGCCAGCGCCGGTTCCTGCAGGAGATCGGGCTGCCCACCGACGTCGGCCCCGACGCGCAGGCCGCCGCCGCCCTGCTGCAGCGGGTGCGGGCCCTGGAATCGGCCGCCGCCGCCCCCGCCGCGGTGCCCGAGCAGGTGTGGGAGTCGATGCGTGAGGTGATGAGCGAGCGCGGCGCCGGCACCCCCGCCGACCGCGCCGCTGCCGGCGAACGCCTCGGCCACGTCGTCGCCGTCCTCGACGCCGCCGACCTCGACCTGTATGCCGTGAACGACGTCGCCTGGGAGCCGGTCGTCTCCATCGAGCCCGCCGGTGTCGAACAGGTCTACGACGCAACGGTATTGGGCGGTCACAACTTCGTCGCCAACGGCATCGCCGTGCACAACAGCATCGAGCAGGACGCCGACATGGTCATCCTGCTGCACCGCGAAGAGGCCTACGAGAAAGAATCCCAACGCGCCGGCGAGGCCGACCTGATCGTCGCCAAGCACCGCAACGGCCCCACCGACACGATCGTGGTCGCCTTCCAGGGCCACTACAGCCGCTTCACGAACATGGCCCAGGGCTTCTGACAACAAACTGCTGCCTGATTGAACACGTGTCGAGATGCACTGAATCTTGTAAGAACGGCCCTTGATTCTAAGAATTAGCCGACGTTATGCACCTCAGGCGTGTCCGATAGTTGGTGTTATGTGTTGACCCCGCCCTCGACAGGTGCCCTTGGTAGTGGCTACTTGAACTTCCTAACGCGTTCGAACCAAGCCTTGGCAATGTCCAGTTCCTTCGACAGTTCGTCAAAGCTCGGTGGGACGTAGTTCAACGCGGTGGACTTGTCGTGACGGGTGGCCCACCTTGACACCCGTTTGTAGGCCTCTTGGAACGCTTTGTCGTCTTCCTCGTTGAACTTGACGAGCACCTTGAGCATCGTGGGACGGACCTCTTCGGTGCATCTGTCGAACAGTTGTCCCGCGATCTCCTGGCTGACGATGCGTTCCCACGTCTCGGACAGCCTCCCTGACCAGGAACCTATCGCTCGCTCGCGGGTGTCGTCGTCCCATCCTGTCGACTCGCGCCGCATTCGAGCCAGATCCTCCCGCAGTGAGTGAAGCCGAGACGCCGCATCCTTGGCCTTCCATGGGTGGTCGTCGTGGCAGTAGCCCGGAGCATTTTCCAGGCCTCGACGTTCGACGGAGCGCGCTGTGTACTCGACACCCTCCTCGCTGGCTGCACGTCGGAGGTCCCCCGCGAATACGGCGTCGTGGGTGAACACGATGACTTGCCGGCTCTTCGCGAACTCGATCAGGCGTCGGGCCACTCGCTCGCGACGTAGGTGGTCGAGACTGGTTACTGGGTCATCGAGGACCAAAGATGACATAGAGGCGTCGAGATGAGCCTCCACGAAGTAGCCGGCAAGCCCAAGTGCTGTTTGTTCGCCCTCGGATAGAACGCGCGGAAGGTCGGCCTCAAGGTGAGCACCCACGAACTCGGGTTTGTGCAACACGGATCCGTGCCTCACACCTTGTCCTCGGAGTGTCACCGAATCGACCTGCAAGTCTTGGGACTCCCGTGAGAATCGATCTTGGACGACCACGGTGACGTGCTTGGCAGTTAGGTCACCGAGGGTGCGGGAGATTCCCCGAGTGTCCGTGTCCCGGCGAGCCTCCCGCAGCGCTGTCTCCTGCCGGACGCGATCTCGCTCGCCCATGATCAGCCGTTTTGCTCCGGCCAACGCGATCGCGGCGGCAAGCTCGCGTTGCGCCGTCACCAATCCGTGAACTCTCTGGTTGAACGTGTCGGTGTCTATCAGTATGGCGTCGGCCGCGTACTGGGCGGACTTGGCTCGCAGGCTCTGCTCAAGCTCATCGTTTGGCTCATCAGGCAGGGCGTCGCGCCCCACTTCCACAGCATCTCGGCGCTCCCCCCAGACTCGGTATTGCGCCGCAGCGGCCGCTGCTAGGGGTTCGTCGAGATCCCGCAGCGTCAGAGCCAGCGAGTCGCCGTCACGGCCGGCGGCGAGCCACTCGGACATCTCTGTGTCCAGTCGTTCCTCAAGTCGGCGAGCAATGCTCTCGCTTGTGTCCGTCATCAGGCGCTGAAATCGGGTGAGTCGATCGCGGGCTGCTGAGTCGAGGTGCTGCTGACACAGCGGACAGGCAGCCCCCTCATCTGTGTTGGGAAACTCATGCTCGGGATAGACCTCGGTGGCGGAGTACCGTTCCGCAGCGAGCCAGAGGGTGCGCCAGAGAGCTGAACCGACCCCGTCCAATGGATCTGAGATGGTCCGCTCAGCCGCCATCGCGCGGGCAACTTGGCGAGCCTCGGCTGCCTCCGACTGCAGGGTGCGCAGCTGACGCTCCGCGACGGCGTCGAGGCTCGTGCGGGCTTCGGCCAGAAGCTGCGCCGCCCGCAAGTATGAGCCGCTCAGTTCCTCGATGCGCGTGCGCTCCGTCGTGGGGTCGGTCGCCCTCAGTCGGGCCTCTTCGGACCGAGCCCTCTCGATCTCCGCCTCGGCATCTCGGGAGACCGTGCAAGCGCTGGCAATCTCATCGTCGGTAGTATCAGCGTTTAGGCTGCTTAGAAACTGCGCTGCGGGGGTGGCCGCATCCAGCTCAGGCAGAGCGACGCGGTTCCGTGACAGGTCCGCGAGGCGTGAGTCAATAGCCGCCCGAACCGTGTCGCATACACGAATGAGGCCATCAAAGAGGGCAAGCGCGGAAGGACGATAGGAGGCTTCTCCCTCTTTGCTGACGTACAGGTCGCCACAGCGTTCGTCGTAGAAGGTGATTTGTTGTAGCGAAGGAGGGGCCTCATCTCCGAGACGCACCGTCGCGACCGTGCCCCCCTCGAAGAACGATAGGGCCGCAGTCACAGAGCCGCTGGTGGACCTGAAGATGTCAGGCAGCACCTCCGCCGCGTCTCTGGTCCTTACCAGGCTCTTCACCAGGCGCGCGTAGCCGGACTTCCCGCTGCCGTTGTTGCCATAGATGACAGTCACACCGCTGGGCGCGAACGTGAGCGTTTGTCCGGCCACCAGCCGGTTTACATTATCCACTCCGTGGATTGAGACGAGCGAGACCGCCGAGGCGGGCTGTTCTAGGGGCTGTTGAATGCCCGCCAGCCACCCACCGGGTGGCGTGGCTGGTGGTGTCGACAACATTGAGTGGACGAGGGCTTCGTAGTCGAAGGCGGCATCGTCTCCGGTGGACGCCAGGGTCACCAAAGCCTGTTGCTGCCACCAGGGCCTCGTCGCCGCCCACGAGGTGATGTCGGAATACACAGTCATGTCTTGAGCCTCCGCTTCATCCGATCCATTCTTGGCGAAACTCGTCTTAGGTGCAGGAGAGGTATCGGACGAGGGAGACGTGGAAGTCGGGGTTGGAGAAGAACAGGTCGAAGACCACCGGCAACTGGTCCCTAGCGTCTGGCACCGACACGACCCTTCGAGGCCAGGCCAGCGAGCAAGCCCGAGGTTGCGGTGGCGTACAGGCCAAACAGGTGCGACTGTCGCTGGAGCTCTGTTGCGTCATCTCGAATGTTGAAGGCGGCGTTCACCTCGTGATCGAGGGCCGCATGCGCGCTGGCCAACACTTCGCCCATTGCGCCCGGCGCGTACATGGCTGCCAGTGAGCCCTCGCTGTGACGAGATCTGGCGAGTAGCACTGCTTCTCCTGCTCCGGCGATGGCCGAGCGCTGAGCAGACTGGAGTGTCGGAACGGGGAACGTGTTCCAAGTAAGGAGCTTGTTGAAGCGGAGGTCGGACTTGATCCGCCCACCGACCGCTCGCTGCCATGCCACGAACATCGACGACGATATAAGGGCGAAAACCAGGCCGTCGGGATCAGGTGCGACGAAGTTGGCATTGCTTGCGATGACCTCTGGGCCAAAGTGGCCAGCGAGGAAGTAGGGCCGCTCTTCGGAAACATGGGCGGGGATGCAGAGGTACGACGTGTCCGGCTGTGCGATTTGTCGGAAGAGGTGCGCCGTGCTGGCAGCCTGACGCGTGCTCGCAGCGTCGCTGTCCAGGCGGAATGTACGCACGCCCTCAACACGCTCGCGCAGGACCGGGCTCCCCTGGATATCGGTCGCTGGCGCACCAACGAGCCAAAGGCAGTAGCGGTCGCCGCCGTGCAGGAGCTCTCGTGCCCCGACGTAGGGTCGCAGGTATTTTCGCGCGATGGGGTCCGACTCGACGCCAGTTCGTTCATCGCCCTCGACAATCAGCCAACCTCCATCGGTCGGCTTGTTCCCGTAGGCCACCTTCCCAACCTGAGGGTTAAGTGGATGTCCGGACGGGTCGACAATAACGGGGGGCCCGAAGGTCAGGTATGGAGTGATCGACCCGTTCGTCGGCAACTCGGTGGGACCCGCCTTGGAACTGGGGTAGTCGAAGAGACGCGCGGGTGGCCCGCCTCGGTCGAAACCGATGATCGTGCAGTGAACAGCCGCCTTGCCCGAGGCGTCCGATGTCCATGGGAACGTTCGGTGTGCGAACCTGATCCGCCAGTCTGCCCCGAGAATCGGCCGGAACAGTGGCCCGACAGGCTCCCCCTGTGTGATCGAGTTAGTGGAGACGTAGGCGAATCGGCCGGGCGCTTCCCCGAAGTACTTAAGCGCGCGGGCGTACCATCCGGTGACGTAGTCGAGACTGCCGTGGTAGCCGGACCCCCACACCCACTGAAGGTCTGCCGTCTGCTCGGCAGACCTTCCTGAGATGCCCAGGAACGGCGGATTTCCCGCGACGACAACGTTCTGGGTGGGAGGCAGGAGCATCTCCCACTGAGTGCGCAACGCGTTACCGACAACGATTTTCGCCTCGCGCTGGATGGGAAGGCGCTCTGGCGCTTGCCCAAAACGCTCCTGGAGCTTGAGGTCACACTGACGGTCCATCATGAACATCGCGGTCTCGGCGATTCGCACGGGCCACTCGTCGATCTCGATGCCGTAGAAGTGATCGAGCGTGACCTTGAGGTCGGACTTCGCGTCGAGCGAGAGCTGGTGCTTGTCGCGGAGGTCGTACAGCGCCTCCATGACCTGGAGCTCGATCTCACGTAGCTCGCGGTAAGCCACGATGATGAAGTTGCCGCATCCGCACGCGGGGTCAATGAACCGGATGTCGCCGAGTCGGTCCCAGAGCCTGTTGAGGGCGTTGACCTGTTTCTGTGGGGTGTCGCGGGCAAGGGCCGCAGTCAGCTCGCCCCTGAGCTCGTCCAGGAAGAGAGGGTTGAGCGTCTTGAGGATGTTCTCTTCCGAGGTGTAGTGCTCCCCGAGGGCGCGGCGGGTCTCCGCGTCGCGGACTGACTGGAACATCGAGCCGAAGATGGCGGGGCTGATACTGGACCAGTCGACCGCGCACGCGTCGAGGATGGCTATCCGGAAGTCCTTGCCCAGTGGCGGCAACTTGATCTTCTCTTCGAAGATGCCGCCGTTGACGTACTTGAACCCGTCGAAGCCGGTCGGCACCTCGTCGGGCTTGGCTGTGTCCAGGAACGCGAACAGCTCGTTGAGCACCTGGGCAAGGTCGGACCCGTCTCGTTGGGTCTCGTGCTGGATGACGTTGCGGAAGGCGTCGGTCTGCCACATCTCGGTGTCGTCGCCGAACATGAGGAAGAGGATCCGGGCAAGGGTCACTGAGATCTCGTGATCACGCCTCTTGGGGTCCGTGGCGGCCGGGTAGGCCTTCTCGACGGCGGTGTACATGTTGGCCATGAGCTTGGAGGCGCGCTTGGACTCGTTCTGGGCCTCGGTGTCGAAAGCGTCACGGACCTTGCCCAGGACGGCGTTAGCGTCGAGGACGACATCAAAGGGCATGTGGATGATGTCCAGACGGGCCGCGAACTTCGGGTCGGGGTCGCCCTTCTTGTGGCGGTGGCGGGTCAGGCGCGAGGTGACGGACCCGTCCTTGGCGCGCCGAACGGGCCAGCGCCAGACCTGCTCCTGATTGCCGTCGAAGATGACCAGTCGGTCGGTGGTGGTCTTCGCGATGAGTCGGTCGAGTTCGAGCTCGAGCGCGGAGTTTGGGCGTTCGTCACAGACCCAGACCCTTATGCCCTTGTAGGAAGCGACGTTTCGGGCGCTGATCTGGCGTCCCTCGTCGTCGATCACGCTGACCGTGTGCTTGACGTCTGGCGCGAGCCAGTTGAGGCCCTCAATGAAGACCTCCTGGAAGTCGCCGCGGTCGACCTTGGGGAGAAGGTCCTGGCTCACTTGTCGATCACTCCAATCGAGCAGACGATGCGCAACTCGTCTGACTCGCTTGAGCCGATGACGAGGCGGTCTTCGCGGTTCAGGCGGTCCAGCAGGTCCAAGATGTCTTGATCGGCGTACTTGTTCCTTAGTGCGATGGACAGCTGGTTGGTGGCGTGGTTGGTGAGGGGCCGCTCGTGTAAGGCGTTGAGGGCGTCCTCGGCCTGCTCGGCGTAAAAGGTGCCCCCGAACCTCTCCCAAATCCGCTTGCGGACGCCGCGGAGGTTGCCGGCGGCGCGGGCCTCGACGGTCAGGGGTCCGCGCACGAGCTGAGCCTCGAGGTCGAAGTGGTCGTCGCGAAGCCTTGCTGTGGGGGTGGTGGGTTCAGCCTCGAAGATGCGAAGCGCCTCAGCGGGGGTGAGGAGGCGTTCGGAGCCGTGGGAGTCGCTCATCGCGAAGGCGTCGATGCCGGACTCCGTGCGGACGAAGCAGGCGACGCCGCCCGTGGACTCACGCGCGTACCGGTCGCGGGTGGAGTGGATGAGGTCTGGGAGGCTGAGGACTCGCTTGGTGACTGAGGGGTGGCTGTCCTGGGCGTTGCTCCAGGCGAGCCAGGCCTCGCTCACGGCGTCGGCTTCGCCCTCGCCGTCGTCATCGTCGTCGGACAATCGTCCGTCGTAGAAGTCGTGCAGGAGCTTGACCTCGTCGTCGGTACCGAAGAATTGCTCGTCGGAGCCGAAGGCCTCGGCGGCGGCAGTGAGCCGGGCGCGGATGCGGCGGCGGAGGTGGATCTGCTGCTCGACCTTGTCGTGCGTGATCAGGTACACGTGGACGGTGTCTGACTCCTGACCGACGCGGTCGACGCGGCCGGCGCGCTGGATGAGCCGGATGATCGCCCAGGGTAGGTCGTAGTTGACGATGACGTGGCTGTCCTGGAGGTTCTGTCCTTCGGAGAGGACGTCTGTGGCGATCAGGACGTCGATCGGGTCCTCGGGCGGCTTGACGCTCTCCACGCTCTGGCCCGGGAGGCGGTTGGACCGGGGGCTGAACCGTCGGGCCAGGTCCGACGGGTCGATGGAGTCGCCGGTCGCCAGGCCGACGTTGTCGATGCCTGCCTCCTCCAAGGCGGCGGCGACGTATGTGGCGGTGTCCTTGTATTCGCTGAAGACGAGAACCTTCTTGCCCTCATGGTCGCCACGCAGGAGATCGATCAGCGCGTTGACCTTGCTGTCCCGGGTGGAGTCCCACGAGCCGAAGCGGGTCAACAGGGTGCCGATGAGCTCGTTGTCCTTGAGCAGGTCGTGCCGCAGGGTGCTCTTGAAGACGGTCGAGTTGAGCCACTTCGTCTTGGCTGGTGCGCTGTCCCGCAGCTCTTGGTACCGGCTCGCCATCGATCCGCCGAGTGGTTCCTCGCTTTCCAGGTCTTCGTCGCTGATGGTGATTTGCCGGTCGGTGAAGGTGCCTAGGGGGACCTGGAGCTTGTTGTCGATGGCGTAGAGGAACAGCTCGTTGCGGGCGCGCTGCCGCTGCAGGGAGAGGATGAAGGAGTTGCCTGAGGATGAGAGGCGCTTGAAGAGCCCCACGCGGACGAACCCGCTGACGTTGCCGCGGCCTGAGCGGATGTCGTCGAGGTACTTCTTGTCCGCATCGGTCTTCGGCGCGCGGGGGTCTTCGTAGTCGGAGAGCCGGTAGCGCGGGAGGGTGAGCCGGGCGATGGCGTCCAGCGTGGTGTCGTCTTCCATCATTGACGCTGGATCGTCGATGCCGAAGGCGTGAGTCAGTGGGTGCGGGATGCGTGTGGGGAAGAAGAACTCGGTCCCGTCGGCGAACTGCAGGTACTCGCGCATCTGAGTCGTCCCGTCGGGGAGGGTGACGGCCTTCTTCCGTGCGGACTTCTTGATGAAGCTGCGGGTTCGACGCACCAAGTGGTCGGACATGAGGCGGCGCCAGTCGTCGGCTTCCTCCGACCTCTTGAACGCTTCCAAGGTGTTGGTCTTGCCATCGACCTTGTCCGCCAGGGAGGGGTCCTTCGCCATGGCTGCGGAGGGGACGATGCCCAGGTCTTCGTCCTCGTCGATGTACAGCGCGAGCTGGTTCGCGACGTCGGCAAAGGCAAGGTTGTAGGGCGTGGCCGTCAGGAGCAGGACCTTGCTGGAGTTGCGGCGAACGTAGTCGCGGATGGCTTCATGGGCCTTGGTGGTGTCGTTGCGCAGGTTGTGTGACTCGTCGCAGATGACAAGTTTGAACAACTTGAGGTCGGGGAGGATCCTGTCGGCCATCGAGTAAGGAACGACCCGCGCTCCTTCGACGCCGTATGCGTCGAGGTGCTCCTGCCACATCGTCTCGAGGTTCTTCGGGCAGAGGACCAGAGTGCTGTAGTCCTCGGCGGCCTGCAGCATGAGTGCGGTTGCCACTGCGGTGAGGGTCTTGCCCAGGCCGACGACATCGCCGAGCATGGTGCCGCCCCGTCGCACGATGCGGCGCGCGAGGGTGCGCACTGCGGTGACCTGGTAGTCCAGCAGCAGATCCTGCATGGACTTGGGCAACACATAGCCGAGCCCGTCGCGGGCATCCTGCGACAGCGCGTGACAGACCTTGAGATACACCTCGAACGGGGTGGCTTGCTCCTCGCCGGACCAGGACTCTTCGATCAGCTCGATGATTTCCTTGGTGATGACCAGGGAGTACTTGTCGTTCCAGCGGTCCTCGAACCACTGAGCGAGCTTGGCGTTCGCATCTTGTTCTGCGACGTCGATGTTCAGCTCGAGGTTGTTGAACAGGCCGGCGCCGGTGAAGTTGGATGAGCCGACGTAGGACCAGAGCGGAACCGGGCCACCCCCGCCGCGCAGGATGTACGTCTTGCCATGCAATGGCCGCCTCGTGAAAACACGGATCTCAACGCGGCCAGACTCCAGCTGGCGCTTCATGAGACGGAGCGTCTCCTGGCCACTCTTGGTGGGAAGCCCACGCATGAGCTGGGTGCGTAGGTGCCGAACCAAGCGCTCCTTCTGGTCCAGTGCCTTGCTGCTGTCGTGGATGGACTCTCCTGGGCCATCGTCGGACAGCTCGGACTGGAGCGAGTCCAAAATGGCCTGAGACTCTGATGGTGCGACCATGCCGACGAGCACCCGAGCCACAGGTGCGGACCCGGACTCGTATGCCTTTCCTTCCATCACATCGCCGAGGTGGGACCACCCCCGCAGGTCGAGGTATCCGGTTGCCACATCAACATTCGTGTACGAGTCGGTGAAGTGAGTTCGCAGGGCGAGCCCGAGCTGTGTCTCAGCGGCGAGGTTGTCGAAGATCCTGGGCACGTTCCGATCCTGCCCTAGCCCTCTGACGCCGCAGCAGCTGAGTATGTGTAGTGAAGGAGACACCTCTCGATGCTGGCGAGAGCCGCCTTGACGACCTCGCGCTCTCGGAAGGTTCCACCAGGTCGCGCAACTGCCTCCTTAAGGCGCTCCTTGTCCAGGAGGAGTTGCGCCCGCTCGTAGTCGTACGCACGTCGGCATTTCGTACCGCAAAACAGCTGCGGACGACCCTTTGCCTGATGGCGGGTGATCCGTGCCGCGTCAGGGCATCGCGGATTCAGACAGAGGAAACGCTCCAGAGGCTTCACGGCGGCCGGCCACTCGCGAGCCACGATGGGGACGGTGGCGTCGCGCGATGCGACCGCCGTGTTGATGCGCTGAGGCACGGCCGGAGGGTGTCCTTCGCTTGGGCTGGTCAGACCCTGTCGCCGAGCGTTGGTGGCGCTCGGCGTTCTCGGTGGCGCGCTGGTCAGACGCGTGCCGTCGACAGTAACGGACTCCCGCTGCTTCGTCACAGAACCACAGTAGGGCAAAACCCGGCGCTCTGACGCTTAATAAGCGACAGAGTGGGCGCGACCTGCGGAGACGTCGGAACCCGGGCTTCTGTCAAGAGTCGTGCTTGCTGTGCTTCGTCCACGGGGGGTTGCCCACCGTCGAGCAAGTGCTGACCATCGCCTCCTTGACCTGTAGGCACCTCTGTCGGTTATTAGGCGCGAAACGCTTGATTGGCGTGGCGTGTCGCCGTAGGCTCAACCCAGGCCAGAACCGAGGACCTCATTCCAGACATGGATGAGGGGTGCCCGCGCGAACGGACACCCCTCGGTTGACGGTCCCGATGAATCTGTTGCGCAGAAACGAAGGTGCCGTCGCGTGGACGAGTCTATTTCGCATGCCAGGAAGGGGCCAGCCCCTGTGGTGCTGTGCCCCGACCTCGACACTGAGTGGTTGTTCGACGTAGGCGCGGACTTGGCCGTGTGGCCGTGGCCGGAGAGGCCGGACGTCGCCCAGCTGCGGCGGACACGGACCCCGAAGGTCAAGGCTGGCTCTGGGCACATTCCGGTGTACGCGTACTCGGTCACGACCCGTAACCACCTGCACCTGGAGTCGGGGCTGGAGCATGACCTGGTCAGGGAGTTGGACCGTCGTCCGGACGTGACCTGGCTGGTCGCACAGCCATGCAGGTTGCGGTTGCCGGCGAAGCGCCGGGGCCGGCGTCTCGAGCACACCCCGGACCTGCTCAGCCGTCACGACGACGGCACCGTTCGACTGTGGGACGCCCGACCAGCACCACGTCAGGACGAGGACTTTCAGTTGAAGGTCCGTCTCACCGCCGAGGCCTGCGCCGAGGTGGGCTGGAGCCACGAGATTTTCGCAGGCTGGTCGCGGATCCGCCGCGTGAACCTGATGTGGATCCACGGCTTCCGCCGGCCGATGCCCTGGTACACCGGGTCGCTGCGCCTGCTGCACCAGTCCCTCGAAGGCCAGGGCACCGTCGCCGATGTCCTCAAACTCGACGCCGGTGGTGGGCACGTGGTGTCAGCGATGTGGCACGGCATCTGGAGCGGGCAGATCGTCTGCAACCTCGAACTCCCGATCACCCAGGCGACGCCGCTCGTGCTTCGTGAGGCTGAGGCAGTGACCGCATGAGCAGCGCGGGACGCGACGGGAACCCGAACGAGGAGGACCGAGACCCGACCAGCGCTCAGTCCTGGCCGGGTCGGCACTCCGGCGTGTCTGGCCATGACAATGGCCATGACCAGAGCTTCCACGCGCCCTTCACCGCCGTGGATGTGACCCGCCCAGACGAGCTGTTGTGGTGTGCTGGACAGGACCCGACATCGTGAACCTCCGGCGTGAGTCGTCAAAGCGCGCCCAGCGCAGTCGACGGCGCGACGAGCTCATCAGCCGGTGGGCAGAGGCGACCCCGTGAGCAAGGCGGTCGAGTTGTTCGTCGGCGCTCGGGTTCTGATGACCTACGGCCCCGCGGTCGTGGTGGAACTTGGGCGGCACGGCGTGAACGTCAAGGACGCCATCGGGGAGAACCACTTCGTGCGCGCTGACCAACTTGCCGTCACCGGCCTCGGTGACGAGTGCTTGGACGCGATCCACCAGTCACTGCAGCCGTGGTGGAGCAGCCTGACTCCGGCGATCCGTGCCGAGGTCCTGCTCAAGCTCGAGGTAGTCCTAGAGATCCTCACCGGCTACCGCGACGGCCACCCACTCATGGCCCGCAACGGGGAACCGTTCCACCCGTTCGGGGAAGGCTACGGAGAGAGCGAAACCAAACGGATCAACGCTATGGCCCGCCAACTGACCTTCGAGTACAGCGTGGACCGGATGCGGGTCCGACGCGTGCTGGCCGGCGAGATCGTGAAGAACAGCGTCTCCGCCAACACGATTCGAGGCTGGATCAAGGCCTTCAAACGCGACGGGCTGCGCGGGCTGGTCGACGGACGCAAGACCCGAGGCCGACAAGGCTTCGAGGTCATCGATCCACGCTTCGTCCGCATCGTCGATGAGGAACTGGCCGGCTTCGACGGCACCCGCAGCAAGGTGAGCCTGGTCGAGATCGAGCGGCGCGTGTTGGTCCGGCTCAAGCAGGAGGGCATCGACGACATCCAGCTGCCGCAACGGATCACCCAGCAGTACCTTTCCATGCGGTTCGCCGCGCTGGGACACACCACCAAGCAGCACAAGTCCTCAGCCCTGCGTAAGAACTCCGGCCGCTCCAACTACCCGGCCACCCACCCCGGCCATTTCGCCGTCGACGTCACTCGCTGCGACAACCTGGTCTGGGACGACGTGTACGAGCGGGTTTACTCCGTCGAGATCATCACCATCATCTCGGTGCCCAGCCGGGTGGTCGTCGCCTGTCGCGTCGTGCCCCGCTCGGCCAATGCCCTTGAGATCGCCCTGGCCCTGTATGACGCGATCCGTCCGTTCTCGATGGTGGTCGACGCGACCACCATCGACGACTTCCGCTGGTGCGGCATACCCGCCAGCCTCGACTTCGGCGACAACCCGGTCACTGCTCACGCCAGCCGGGTCCGCACCACCCGCGAGATAACCGGACGGCACGTCAAGCCCGGGATCATGGTCATCTCTTTGCGCGCCGACAACGGTTCGATCTTCCTGAGCGAGAGCCTGCGTGCGCTGCTTCTCGACTGGGGGGTCGACCTCATGCCCTCCCGGCCTGGACGCCCTGTGGACAACAACATTGTGGAGCGGTGGCACGACAGCCTGCAGGCGGCATACCAGTCGTTCCGCAACGGGGCTGGGTTCAAGGGTCGCGCTGTCCACGAGCGGGGGCGGTTCGTGGGCTGGGTGGGATTCGAGCCCCTCGGCTCCTGGCGCGAACTCCAGGCTCATCTACACCGGCATATCGCCATTGCTTACCACCGCAATCGGCACGGCGGCGTGAAGATCCCCGGCGTTGAGGACGGCAACTTCACCCCGCTGGAGCGCCACGACATGCTGCACGCGATCACCGGCCGGCTGCTCGTCCCGCAGCACCCGGACCTGATCTACAGCCTGCTGCCGGAGCGATGGCTCACCCCGGGCAACGGCGGCGTCGCCTTCCGCGGTCTCACCTATGACGGCGACATCGTCGACGAGATCCGTGGCGTCCGGCCCGGAACCTACCGCGCCAAAGACGCCAAGGTGCCTTTCCACTACGACCCCCGTGACCGCACTCGTCTCTGGCACCGCAGCCGCCACGACGACCGCATCTACGGGCTGCAATGGCGCGACGCGCACCTGGTCGAGGCGCCCCTGACCGACGTCGTCGTGCATAGGGCCCGCCAACTCATCAAGGAGCGCGGAGGCAACCGCGTCGTCGCTCGCCGGAACGTTACCCGCGAGATCATCGCCGCCATCACCGAGCTGAGCACCGCCCCGACCGACGAGGAGTGGCGCAGCAAGCTGATCCGCGCCGGCATGCGCCACGACCAGGCCCTCATCGACCACGCCGAGGCCGATGCCGCCCGTCAGCTCATCGACACCGAGGCCAACGGCGCCCCAGCCATGCCCACTCCCCTCCCAACTGTGGCACTGACGGGGGACGCCGTGACCGGTGGCGACGAGCCCCCGCCGATCGACTTCGACTCCGCTTTCCCCGACTACGACAGCGAGGCCATCTGATGGACGCCCGACTCTGGCACCAGCAAGCCACCGCCCCACCCCGCCCCATGCCGACACCCATCCCGGTCGAGACCTTCGACGCCATGGCCGACGCCGCCCAGGACGAGTACTGGGACGAGCTGACCACCGCGATGACCGGGCTCGTCCTACCCTCAGTGCTGGCGCAACGCGCCGCCTTCCAGCTCACAAGGTTGGTGGATCGCAATCGGCTCCGCCCGCCAGGGGCCAAGGCGATCGGTTCGGTCAGCGCGTCGTTCGCGATCGGCAAGTCCACGTTCGTGAAGGACTGGGCCCAGGCGGCATACCGCGATCTACTCGGGCCGGCCCGCACCGACCCGCGCCCGACCTGGAACCCCGAACCCGGCGTCACCGCCGACTGGATCCCCCAGCTGTACCTCACCCTGCGGGCCGCCTCGAAGATCCGCGACGTCCTCGCCAGCATGCTGCTCACGATGGGCTACCCGAGCGAAGGCCTCGTGCGGGTCACCACCACCCGGGTCATCCACGCGTTCCGGCAACACGGGGTGCGGCTGCTGCTCATCGACGACAGCCACTTCCTCGACGTGTCCAACAAGGACAGCCGCGACATGCTCGACTTCCTGAAGTACCTCAACACTGAGCTCGGCGAGCTGGGCGGCACGATGATCCTCGTCGGTGCCGACCTGCATGAGTCGCCGCTCTACCTCGACCCGCAGATCAACTCTCGTCTCGAACGCCTGACCCTGAGCGCCTACCCGCTGGCCACCGAGGATGACCGGCGCACCTGGCAACGGTTCCTCAAGGACGCCGAGACCGTGCTGCTGCCCTATTTCGACTGCGCACCGGCTGGGATCTTCTCCCGCCAGCACGCCGGCTACATCTGGCGCCGCACCCAGGGCTACGTCGGCGACACCGCTCTTCTGCTCACAGAGGCCCTCCTTGCCGCGTTTGACGACGGCTCCGAGACCATCACGACCGCCCATCTGGACGCGGTGCCGCTGTCCGCTCGCGCGATGGCTGGCGAGGCCGAGCTCCGCACGGTCGCGCCCCAACCCTCACGGCGCCGCCGGGTCAAGGTGCCCGTGTCGTGACCGTCCTTCCCGTTCGCCCCGCCCCGCGACCCTCCGAGCCGCTCAGCTCGTATGCCGTGCGCCTGGCCGATGCCAACGGCATCCACCGCGCCCGCGTGCTGCCTCGCCCACGTCACGACATCGACATCCCACGACGCGAACTCGACACCGTCGCGGCCCTCGCCGGGCTGGACGGCGAGGCCGCGCGACGGTTGACGATGAACCGCTACCCGTTGGCCATCCGCGGCCACGGCATCCAGCGGCGGCACGGGTGGCGTCACCACTTCGAAGTGGTGTGGCTCTGCCCCGCCTGCACCCTCACCACCGGACACACCGACCTGCTCTGGCAGACCGCGCTTATGCCCGTCTGCCTGCGTTGCCGCTGCTACCTCGTGCGGGCCGGCGCTGCGCACGTCGTGACACCAGCCCACCCTCGGGTGCTTGAGCTCGCCGAGATCCTGCGCGAGCTGGCCGAGGCCGCGATCGACGAACAGCGGGCCCGAGGCATCCTCTACCGGCTCCGTCGCCGCTGCCAAGCAAAGGCCGCCACCCTCACAGGGGAAGAACCTGAACTGGAACCCGCGCTCCCACTCATCGACGTCGCCTGGGCGCGGATGTGGGGCGCCTACCCTCCACCCGACCCCCGCACCGTCGCGGTCCTGCTCATGCTGTGCGGTCGGCGTCTCACTAGCGAGAAGCCCCAGCGCTCGGCGCACTCCCAACGACACCAAACGGGCACGTTCACCCCCGCAGACCACGCCCGACTCAACTGGTTCCTCACCCGCGTCCGGCACCACGTCACGAACGATGGTCTGCACCCGAGGCACGTCCCTGCCCTCCTGCCCCTCCCAGCCGGTGACGACGCACCCGCCCGTCGACCCGGGCAGTGGCTCTCCCTGACCAGAGCCGCGACCGCCCTGCACATGCTCATCACTCGAGCCCTCGGCGGCGACCCCACACCGCAGGAGGCCACCGCCGCTCTTGGGGTGAGCGGCATACCGACGAGTCTGCTCATCGACGGGATTCACGCCGGCGGCGGACTCCGTGAGCAGGACGCGGACCTGCTTGGCCGAGCCGTCGACGCGTTGTTGGCTGGCGGGCTCATCGACTACCAGCGACGCCGCGACACCCTCCGCGCCGTCCGTCGGCTCCCGACCAGCACGACGCGGCAACTCCCGCCGGGCACCGGCCGCGTCGACAGCGAGGTCCTGGCTCTGGGGTGGATCTGGACAAGGTTCACCCACGGCCCGATGCGCTCCAGCCCCTGGCCGGACATCCCTGACCGCGACATCCACGCCTTCAACACCCGCATCGACCCCGAGACCCGACTGCTCCTGCACGAGGCCGGGCAACTCCTGCTCGCCGACACCGACCTGCTCACCATCCCCACCACAGACGCGACCTGGACAGGCGTCACCCGGAGGTACGGATGAACCCCTTCGAGCCGGACCACAAAGACCTGAGGACCCGGGCCGTCCGGATCCTCCAGGCCATGGGCGACAGACCAATCCCCGCCATGGATGCCACCTTCTACGCCCACTACGCCGAAGAACTTCGGATGATCGTCGAAGAGCTCCTTGACGACGGCGACCTCGGGCCCTCCTCCAGGATCTGCGTGTGGCTGGTCTGGAACTCCCAGGACGTCGTCGGCTCCTATTCGACCCAGCACGCCGCCCTCGAGGCACGCGCCTACCTTCAACACCAGCTCCTGTGCCAGCACGGCCCCGACGCCGACCTCCTCGAGTCCATCACCATCACCACGGCACACGTCCCAACCCAGTGCCTCGGCTCGCATCGGAGCCACCAGTGAGAGGAATCAGCCGCGAAGTCCTGGCCCGCGACGCGGCCTGGAGCCTCGCCGACGGCAGCTGCAAAGACCTCACCGTCGAATGGGCCCGCTGGGAGGCCACGTATGCCGCGTCGCTCACCCCCGCCGCCCGGCAGGCCGCACTCATGGAACCCAGCGCCCTATGCGCCGACTGCCCCATAGCCGTGGAGTGTGCGGACCTTGCCGGGCTGTCCGGATACACGGGCATCGCCGCCGCCCATGGCTACCGCAACGGGCGTCTCGACGGTGCCCGTGCCCGCACGACGAAACAACGGAGGACCGCATGAGCGCCTGGCAGCTCTACCCGAACGTCGTCTGGCTCCCAGACGGCGAGCACAACGTCATCCTGCTCGTCATGGGCCTGCCCGAACGTCAGGTCCTCGGCGCAACCGTCGTCCAAGATCCACGGGACGCAGCCACCCTGATGAGGCGCCTTCTCGACGCCCACGGGTGCCCAAGCACGCTGCGCTCCATCTGGGACCCGATGTTCGAGGACCTCAACGCCGCCGCTCGCGAAGCCGTCCGACAGGCCGGCTGCGCTGAGCCGACAGGCGGGCTCGAGACTGACGACTTCACCTGGGCACTCGAAACCGGCAACACCGTCACGGCAACTATCCGTGCCTCCGACATCGACACCGTCGAGGACGTCGCTCTCGCGCTGTGCGGCGACAGTCGATGACGGGTGACGTCCGTGACCCGTAGCCTGTTTATCGACGCCCACCCTTGCGAGGGAACGGGAAGTGACCCCCAGGATCTCCTGCCGGACGACAGGGCCTGGGGGTCCCGCACACCCCCCACCCAGCCGGTCATGACTGCCGCCTTGCCAGTCTCCGTGCCTCCCCAGGCCGGGGAGTCGATCGAGTCCTGGCTCGAACACCTCGCCGACGCCAACGGCCTCACCACCGCCCAGCTCCTCGCGGCCGCCGGCCGTGGAAGAGCTGGCACCCGGTACCTCACGCTCGCGCCGTCGCCCGAGACGATCGCTCGGCTCGCTTCGCTCGCGCGCATCGACGAGGACCGCGTGTATGCCGCGACCCTCGCCTCCTTCGACGGCACTGCGCTTAACCTGACCGGGCTCGACCCGACCGACCGGCACTCCTACCGGCAGGTCGCCGCCCGTGGCTGGACCCCCGCCCACGGCACCCAGATCTGCCCAGCCTGCCTCGCCGACACCGGCACCTGGAAGGTCGCGTGGCGGCTCCTCCTCGTCACCGCCTGCATTGACCACGGCATTGTCCTTGTCGCCGAGTGCCCGGGCTGTGGGCGGCCGTTCCGCGATCAACGCCACTCCCACCTCCGCAGCGTCGGCGCCACCCCCGTCTGCGGGAACCCGCTCGGGCAAGGACCCCTCAGGCAGTGTCAGCACGACCTCACCACCCTCCCCGCGCAGCCAGCCACGCCAGAGGTTCTTGGCACACAGGCGCGGGTCGATGCGGCCATTACCGGCGAGCCCGTAGTGGTCCTCGGGCAGCCAGTCAAGCCCGCGACATACCTGACCGATCTCCGGCACCTGACCAACCTCCTGCTCCACCTCGCCGGCCAGCCCGGCGCCGAGTCCCTCGCCCCCTGGGTCGCCGACCTCGCCGCCGTCGCCACAGACCGCACCGCGACCCGCGGACCCCGCTGGGGCATGCGCCCACCCGACGACCCCAAGCTCCGCGGCGAGGCATTGGCCGCTGCGGACGCGGTCCTGGCCGCCAGCGACCTCGACTCCGCTGCCAGCCGGTTGACGCCGTGGACTGTGCTCACGCCCACCACGAACGACGGCCCGCTCGGGTGGCTCGCGGACCGCACCGTCATGACCCCCACCCTCACCCGCCTCGTCATGGCCGCCCGCGCTCCGCACCGGCGCCTGTCCCACCACCTCGACACCCCCAAACCCGACGGAGCGCGCATGCCGATCAACCTGCTCGTCATCCCGCAAGTCATCCCGCACGAGCAGTACCTCGAACACCTCGACGGGGCCTTCAACTCCAGCGAAGCGACCATCCGCCTGTTCGCGTCACTGTCGCTGGCGCGGCTGCACCCGGACATCAAGTCCTGGGCCGCGGCCGCCGAAGCGCTGGGCATGCCCGGCCCGATGGGTGTGCGTTGCGCTCGGGCCTGCTCGGCGACGATGCTCGTCACCGCTGACGAGTGGGAAGCCCGGATCTGGCGGGCGATTGAAGACGTGCACCGCGACAACTACCGGGCCATCGAAGCCAAGATCCGACACCGCCTGGGGATGAGCCGCTGGTTCGACGAATGGGCCCGAAGCAACCGGCCAGGAACGCCACACGACGCCTACGACCTCGGGCTGACCTGGCAATGGGTCCACGTCGCCCACGCCCACCTCGACCTCTCCCCGGTCTGGCGGGGAGTGCGACCTACGGCCAAGGCCCGCGCCCGCTACCGCCAGTTCGAAGCCTCCCTCAACGACAAGCAGCGCCTCCAGTTGGCCCTCGCCCTCCACAAGCGTGCGTAGCCGGCCTGTCGGCGCGATCAGATACGTTCGATGCACACGAGAGGAGTCCCCAATGACAGATCATTCGATGGCGGAACCCATCCGAACCGCCGAACGGCTGACGGCCAGCGAGACCAAGAGCCTGGACGTCGTCGTCTCGGTTCCGGCTCAGATGACCAACGAACCCGTGGCACCGACAGCGAGTCCGGGAACGCAGGGAACACCGCCGGCTGAGGTCAGCGACTAAGGGCGAATCGCCGTGATCCCCAGCACGACGGGCGCGGTGGTCGCGTTCTTCCTCTTCGTGGCGCCGGGGCTTCTCTTTGACCTTCTTGCCGCTCGACGGAGGGTGGGTGTGCCGGAGACGGCGTTCCGAGAGGCCAGTCGCGTCGTGCTCGCGTCAACCGCCTTCACGCTGCTCGCTGGAGTAGTGCTGGGCGCTTCCGGCCTCGCGCTGTCTCCCGTACGTCGATGGCTTTCCCAGTGGCTGACCGGACGTGCGGTCATTGACCCGACTCAACCCGTCGTCTTGGTGATGCTGGTAGCTGTGGCGTTGGTCGCCTGCGCGCTGGCATGGGGAACCCACTGGCACCTCTCCAAAGGAGGCTCCCCACTTCGTCAGACATCGGCGTGGAGTCAGGTGTTCCGTTCTGACGCCCCGCCTGGTTCGGCCCCTTATGTCCGTGTCAAGACGATCTCGGGTTCGACGTACATGGGCTTTCTCGGTAGCTACACGCCCAACCTTGAGGCCGATGGGCGTGAACTCGTGCTCGTTCCCCCGCTGTGGTCGGCCCCACCTGGGGAGCCTTCGGGGCCGGTTCACGGTTGGAGCCGGATCGTGATTCAGGGTGATCAGATCGCCGTGCTCATGGTGGAGTACCGACCTGACCCCAGCCCGTCAGTAGCGAGCCACTGATGACTGACTACAGCGCGGACTACCTTCGGCGCCTCGTTGAAGCCGTCGAGGCATTCGAGTCCACTTTCGAGGCGTGGATCGCCACTCAGCATGAGTCCACCATGATCGAAGCCAGGGGCATCTATCCGACGGTCTTGACCCGAGAAGACGCAGTCCCGGGGACTCTTACCCTGGCTCGGCTCCTTGATTTGTGCGAAGTACGCCGCCACATAGATGACGAGTCGGGACCGTGACACGCCCACGCTGGTATGCCCGGCCGACCGGCCAAGGCGTGACCCTGAGACGGACGCCACGTTTGGCGAGTTGGAACAAGGCCGGCGACCCGGACCAATTGCGGTTGACCGAATACCTTGATGACACCGTTGGCCTACTTACGTCCGCCCGCGTGAACCGAGGCCCGTGGGCCCTTGTCCTTGACGTGGCGATCCCGCACGGTCGCGACCTGCTCAACATGGCTGACCTGGACAACTATCTCTACCCCCTGGCTGCGCGGATGCGAGACGAGCGCCTGGTCTCCGTGTGGTGCACCAAGCGTCACGGCACCGTTTCATCGGCGCTGGTGGCGCCGGCGCACGAGACCCTGGCCCCCGAACAGCGCTACACGGTTCGTACCACCGCATCGGCTCAAACAGCCAGCTACAAGGAGCAAGTTCGCTCGGCTGTGGCCGACGCCTCACAGCTCCGACCCGGACCCGTCCAACTCCAGATCGCGTTCGTCGTTGGTGCCCAGCGCAACTGGATGAACCTGTGGAAGCCAACCATCGACTCCCTCCACCCGCTTCTGGGGCGGACCCGCCCCGATCGGGAATGGCACCCCAACGACGGACGGATCATCGACCTGTCCCTCCACGTTCACGTTGATTCGTCGCTCGGTCACGACGTCGTGGCCAGCATTGCTGCCGAACCCGCCAGTGCGGAGACACTGCAATGAGCCTCACCCTGGCCCACATCATGGCTAGCGCTGGGATCGACCCAAACGATGCTTTGGTCATCCGTCATGCCTACATACGAGAACACGAGGACGGCACCGCCGGCATCCACGGCGACTCCTCGCCCGCCGAGATCATGGCCTACACACGAGTCCAGTCGGCCAACACGCGCACCTTCCCCGCCAACCCACCGCGAACATGGATCGTTTTCCTCCCCGAAGGCGGCGATCGCGCACGACTGTGGGCGGTCCTGACCAACCACGGTGAGCTCGCGAGTGACGGACTGCAGCGCACCTTCGACCTAGAAGCCGCGGACCTACTAGCTGACCTGCGGAATCGCCTAGTGATCGGCTGGCGGTCGCCGCGGACCTGGCGCCTAACCGCGACCACCGCAGCCAAGTACCCAGTCATGGAGATCGCCGACGCTGCGCCGGTGCCTTTCCCCGGGTTTGACGCCCTGATCTTGGACTACGCCCAACTGCAGGCAGTCATGCGTGAACACCGGTATGCGGCCTGGCGCACTGCGTTGTCATCGGTGAAAGGGATCTACCTGATCACCGATACCCGCGACGGACGGCACTATGTCGGTAAGGCCGACGGCGCTCACAGCATCCTTCAACGCTGGGCCGCGTACGCCGCCAACGGCCACGGCGGCAACGTCGAGTTGCGAAGCGTGGACCCGGCCACCTTTCGGCTATCGTTGCTGCGCGTGTTCGACCCAGCATCGCCCACGTTCGACATCGACAGAGCGGAAGGGCATTTCAAGCACGCACTCGACACCCGTCGACACGGCCTCAACCGCAACTAATCGTGCCTGCGGGTGCTGTCGGCCACGCTCGTCCATCAGCGAACAGTGGGGGCTGCGCTCCGGTTCCAGCCCCGGTGGGCGACCCTTCGTTCCCGAATCACCCCGACCTGTCGGCGGCCGCATCTAATGTGCCGTAGACGAGTCGACCGGAGAACAGGGGTGAGCGTGAGCGACATCGTGGGCGAAATCGCGAGGGTAACCGAAGCCTTTGAGAAACCGACGCTGCGTCTGCTCGACGGCAAGTGGGCCGCGTTCCGTGTCGCCGTGTTCCGAGCCGCATTCTCACGCGACCGGCGCAGCGTGCCCGCCGACCGGCTCCACGCCCAGGTCGACACCTACTTGACCGAACTGGCCCGCGAAGGGCTCGACGCGCCGCCGGTGCACAACGGGCGCGCACTGTGCAACACCTGGGTCAACGACCAATGGCTCTTCCGGGACAACGACGCCGACGGAGCGCTGGTGTACTCGCTCACTTCGGCCGCTCTGGAGGCGCTCGACCTGGTGGCCACCCTGTCCCGGGACCGGGTGCTGGTGTCTGAATCGCGGTTGACAACCATCTTGGACACAGTTCGCCGCTGGGCGCTCGAAGCGTCTCCCGACGCCCAGGCGCGCGTGTACCGGCTCAACGCTCAGATTCGCGAACTTGAAGTCGAGCGTGACCGGCTCGCCAACGGGGGAGAAGTCATGCTGGCCTCCGACGACCGGATGCTTGACGGGTACGCCAACCTAATTGACCTCATAGGGCAGTTGCCGTCGGACTTCAAACGCGTCGAGGAGTCGGTGCTCGATATGCACCGCAAGATTCTCCGCGACTTCCGCGATGAAGAGCGACCGGTCACCGACGTGCTCGACGAGTACCTGCACAAGCAAGACAGGCTTGTGAAAGACACTGCCGAGGGCCGGGCGTTCGACGGGGCGTTTGTTCTCCTGCGCGACGATGACATGCTCCTGCAACTGCGCACCAACGTGCAGGTCCTGATGGACCACCCGGCTGCGGCAGCGCTCGTGGCCTCCGACATGGCCGAACTTCGGGGCGCGGAGGCCATCATTCGGCAAGGCACCAAGGACGTGTTGGCGCAGCGTCGACGCCTCACCGCCACCTTGAAAGAGCACATCGTCAACAACGATGTGCTGCGAGAGCGCGAACTCGACCGGACCCTGCGCGGCATCAACCGGGAACTGGCCAAGTGGATGGAGACCGTTGGCCCGCGAGCCACCGTCCACGTGGAACTCCTGCCGCCCACCATGAAGGTCGGGCACCTCCGCGAACGGCTGTGGGACCCTGCCTCGGCCGCACCACCACCCCCGCTGGAGGACATCGAGGACGACATCCCCGAGCCGCCGACGGTGGAGGAACTCCGCATGCAGGGCGGCCCCTCGCTTGACGACCTCCGGGCCGCGCTTGTCGCAGCACTCAAGAGCGGCGATTCCGAGACCATTGGCGACCTCTTCCATAACCTGCCCGACGACCTGCGCCGTCCTGTGGAAATCCTCGGGCTGCTGCATCTGGCCTCGCGCGTTAACGCGCTCGACGGGGTTGCAGCCACGGAGGTCTTCGAAGCCATCCGTCCCGGCGGGGAACGCCGCCACTTCCTCGGCCCCGCCGTACCGCTCCCTACCGACGGGGCCGCAGCCCTCGCTCGTCTCACGGATCTAGAACATGCGCCTGTGGCAGACCTTGAAGGTGAGGGAACTACCCATGACTGACTTCAACCACGGCGACGACCTCGACGACTTCATCCAGGAGACTGACGACGTCTTCGACGACCTCGACGATGACTTCACCGACGGTGACGATGCACAGCAATCGACTCTCGCGCTCTTCCCTGACGACTCCGGCGGCCTCTCTTTGCCGCAGCGGCGCGCGTTCGTCTGCCTCCTCAAGAACAGGTTCGTCTCCGCCATCGGTAACCCGTTGGAGTGGCGGGTCATCCGCGAAAACCCCGAGCCTTTCAAGTCAAGACTCAACGACATGTTCCTGGACCTCCACCTAGACCTGCAGCACGAGGTCGCATTCAAGCGACAGGCGGCCAGCGACGGTGGTGGGAGAGAGTTCCCCACCCTGCTACACGACACCGCCTATACCCGGGAGGAAACCATCCTGTTGGCGTTCCTGCGGATGAGGTTTCAAAGCGAGCGTTCCTCGGGCCACGAAGACGTGACCGTGGATCGCGACGAATTGCTCACCCACGTGGCCTCATTCCGCCCCGCCCACGCCACCAACCGGTCCGGCGATGCTGCCAAGACCACCAACGCCGTCGACAACCTCATCAAAGCGAAGGTCCTGCGGAAGACCAACGACAACGATCGGCTCCGGGTCTCACCGGTCATCGCGGTGCTCCTGCCACTGCCCCGGCTCCACGAACTGTTCGAGTGGCTCATGGCCCAGAACGGCACCACAGCCGATGAGTCGAACGAGCACGACGCGGAGCTCGACGCTCATGAGGCACTCGCATGACCGCCACCCAGCATGCACTCATCTACCTCTCCGGGGCCACCGAAGGCACCACCCAATGGAAGGTCGAGAAGCTCCAACTACTCGCCTGGGGCGGCTTTCACAGCCATACCGTCGTCGAGTTCGCACCCACCGTCACCCTGCTCTCCGGCGCATCCGGCACTGGCAAGTCGACCCTGCTCGACGGCTACATCGCGCTCCTGATGGATTCAGGCACGCCATTCAATGGTGCCTCCAATGACGCCACCATTGGGCGCGCACGCGGCTTCGAACAACGAAGCCTCGTCTCCTACTTGCGCGGCAAAATGGACACCAACCGCAGCGCGGCCGGTGAACTCGAAGACCAAGTGTTGCGAGGACGCGATTCAGCCACCTGGGGTGCGCTCGCGGTCACCTTCATCGACGATCAGGACCGCCGGTACACGGTCGCCCGCCTGTACTACGTCCCCCGCTCCGCGACCAAGGACCGCGACCTGGTGCGGAAGATGTGCACCATCGAGGGCACCGTCCACCTGCCCGACCTGGAACCGTTCGCTGCAGGCAAGTTCGACAAACGTGCCGTGGAGGGCCGGCTCGCGAACCTCAAGATGCACGATTCCTACGCGGCATTCGCGCAGGCGTTCTGCACCCGCCTCGGCATCGGCCCCCACGGCGACGGAGCCAGGGCTCTCCGGCTGCTGGCCCGCATCCAGGCCGGGCACCAGATTCCCACCGTGGACGACCTGTACAAGAAACTCGTCCTCGAACAGCCTGGCACCTACGCGGCCGCCGACGCGGCCGTCGAGCACTTCAAGGACCTCGAAGACGCATACGCAGCGATGGAGTCCGAGGCGAAAAAGGCCGAAGTCCTTGCGCCCATCCCCGCTCTGTGGGAGGAGCGGGAAGCCGCACGGGAGAAGGTCCGCCTCATCGACACTTTCGGTCTCGGATACTCCCAGGATGACACCCCGTTTGGGTTGTGGAAACTCACCACCGAAGATCGGCTCCTCGAAGCCGTCGAGGACAACCTTCGTGCCGAGCGCGAAACGTTCGGGAAGGCCAAGCGGACCGCGCAGGAGCGGGAGGCCGACCTCAACATCAGCAAGGCCAACGTGGAGGCCGCCCTCGCCGAGAACGACTCACACGCGACCGTAGCCCGGCTCGACGCCGACCTTGACCGGCTCCGGCTCGCCCGCGCCGCCGCCCGCGAACGCCGCGACACCTTCGACCGCCTAACCGCGCCCCTCAACCTGAAGATCGAATCCGAGGACGACTTCGACGCCGCCCGTGCCACCTCCAAGGAGTTCCTGGACGGGTTCCAGGCAACCTTGGACGACCTGGACCGGCAGAGGGCCCTGCTGAACCGGCAGGTCGCCGCACCGCTCACCGAGAAGGACGACCTCGCCGTCGAGCGGGAGTCCCTCAAGGACCGCAAAGGGCGGATGGACCACCGCCTGCATGTCGCGAGGCTGGCGATGGCACACGCCGCCGGGATGCGACCCGAAGACCTGCCATTCGTCGGTGAACTCATCGACGTTCGCGACGGTGAGCAGCGGTGGCGCAAAGCCATCGAAACGACCCTGTTCGGAATCGCCCGGGTCATGCTCGTCGACGCTAACCACCTCGACCGGTTCTCCCGCGCCATCGACCAAGCCGACATCCCAGCACGGGTCAACTTCCAAGGCATCGACCTTTCCGCCTTCCAGCCCGAGAACCTCGACCCGCGCTACATCTCCGGGAAGCTCGACTTCAAGGACACCCCGTTCACCAACTGGGTCCTCGATCGGCTCACCGGCGACGACACCGACGCTCTGTGCGTCAATACCCCCGACGAATTCTCCGGGAGCGGGCAGAGGGTCACCATCAACGGGCAAACCCGCCGGGGTCGTTCGGGTGCCCACGGCAGTAACAACGCTCCGTACGTCATCGGGTTCTCCAGCGTCGACCGGCTCCGCGAAATCGACGGACGCATCAGCGAACTGAACACCCTCATTGGCGATCTCGGCCAACAGGAACAAGACCTCAACGCACGCTCCACCGCCCTAGTTAACGCTAAATCGGCTCACGACCACATCGTCGGCACCGCATGGGCCGCCATCGACGAAGGCGGCATCACCGCCCAGATCAAGGAACTCGCCGATCAGCGCGACCGTATCCTCGACGCCGACGACGACCTCCGAGCCCTCAAGGAGGAGCACACCCACATCCTCGCCGAACTCAAGAGGGCCACCGGGGCCGTATGGGCCGCCAACCAGGCCCTTGAGCGGGTCGAGAAGTCCAAGAACGAAGTCATCACCCGCAAGGACCACGTGGTCGGCGAAATCGAACGCATCGACCGCGCCCAGCAGGTCGTTCTCACCCAGATCCAGACCGACTACCTCGACACCGAGTACCGCCAAGTCGCCAACGCCGTGGACCTCGACGAGTTCAACCGCGGTGGCTGGGCCAGGCTCAAGACGCGCCTCGGTGAACAACTCAAGGGCGCAAACGAGAAAGTCGCCGACAAGACCCGCGCGCTCGAAAGCACCTTCCGTCGTTTCCTCGACCGGTGGGAGGAACCCAACCTGTCCGGGTCGGTGGAGAACTACGACACGTTCCGTCGCATCTACGACGACATCATCGCCCGAGGTCTCGCCGACCGCCGCGCCGAATGGTCCAAGCGACTCACCGACTGGTCGGGACAAGACCTCGTCCCCCTTGCAGGCGCGTTCAGCATGGCCATCGAAGAGATTCGCCAACGCCTCGACCCGGTCAACACCATCCTTGAACGGCTCCCCTTCGGTGCCCACCGCGACCGACTCCGCATCGACCTGCGCGAACTGCACCGCGACGACATCGTGAAGTTCAAGAAGGAACTGCGGATCCTCTCTCGCGTCAACGCCGACGCCTTCACCGAGGAGCAGATTCAGAACTGGTTCCAGCGGCTCCGCAAGTTCATGTTTGCCATCCGCAAGGACACCACCGGGAAGTCCACCCGTGACCGCGACTACTTCCTCGACGTGAACCGGCACATCGAAATCACTGCTGTCGCCTACGACCCAGTCACAAGGGTCGACCGGTCCACGTACGCCGCCCTCGGCGGCAAGTCCGGCGGCGAAACCCAAGAACTTGTCGCGTTCATCGTCGGAGCCGCCCTAAGGTTCCAGTTGGGCGACGACACCAACACCCGCCCGCGGTTCGCCCCCGTCTTTCTCGATGAGGGGTTCGTCAAGGCCGACAGCGAGTTCGCCGGACGTGCCGTCGATGCATGGAAGGGGCTTGGCTTTCAGCTCATCATCGGTGCCCCGTACGGACAGTTCACCGCCCTCGAGCCACATGCCGAACAAATCCTCTACATGTCCAAGAGCGACAAGGGCATCTCCTACGTCAAGCCCGTCCAACCCATCAGCAAGCCCGCCGCCACCCCTGCTGCGAGCTCCGAGGACACCGGATGAAGACCCCCGAGACGGTCCTCGCCGACATCGAGCGGCGATTGGACAACACCTGGGCCGACCACCTCGCAGACCAATCCTCGTGGCCTCACCGCTTCTCCCTCGGCACTGATTCCAAGAGCGCGCTCGAGGCAGGATGGCAAGACACCTACCAGCCGCTGCGCCGCATCTGGGCCGACTGGGCTCGGACACGCCCCGTCACGCTCCACACCGAACCGAAACGCGTCTACTCCACCATCCAGGACCTCCCCGTCGGCCTGACGGTCGCCACTATCGACGATGCTGCACGTCTCGCCGGTGGCGACTGGCCCGCCAGACTGGAAGGTGCCAGCCGTCGCCTCACGACGCTGCGTGAACGCCACCCTGACCTCGAAAACCCATCCAAGATGCTGCGCGCAGTAAACGGGTACACCGACACTGACTTCGGGCTACTCCTTACCGTCGCTGACTGGTTCAGGCGCAACGACGCCACCGGCCTCACCCCACGACAGGTCCCGATCCCCGGCGTCCACGCCAAGTGGCTCAACGGACACCGTGCGCTCCTACTGACTCTTAGCGGACGTGAAACCCTCGGGCTCCTCCCCGAACACCCGCCACGCATCCACTTCAGCTATCTCGATCCCCACCACCGTGCCGCAGGCGGACGAGTGCACGACTCCGCCACCGTCGACGACGCGTTCACACCCGCCTACCCGCCGCAGGTCGTGGTCATTTCCGAGAACAAGGACACCGCCATCCACTTCCCGCCCATCCCCGGTGGCATCGTCGTAGAAGGTGAAGGATTCGGCGGCAAGACCGCCGCCGCGTTCCCCTGGTTAACCCGCGCCCCTCACGTCTACTACTGGGGTGACCTTGACGCCCACGGTTACGAAATTCTCAACGGCTGGCGGGCCGCTGGCGTACCCGTCACCAGCATCCTCATGGACCCCGCAACCTTTGAGACCTACGAACCGTTCGGCACCAACACCGACAAGAACAACAAGCCCCTCGGGCCCGGCGTGCCGAAACCACTCCCGTGCCTCACCCCCGGCGAGAGAGCCGTCTATGAACGGGTCCTCGATGCCGCCCACACCGGGCACCGTCGCGTTGAGCAGGAACGCATCCCGTTGGAAGTAGCGCGTCGTACCGTCCTGAGCGCGATTCCCGTCTGGGGCGCGTCAAGCCCAACTGACTAGCGGAATGCAACGCCAAGACTGACCCGGTCGAACCCCGGTTGCTTGCTGAAGGACTGCTCAGCGTGATGGGTCCATAGGCCCGGGTCGACAGAGACGGCGAAGTCCTATGGCCAGCCCTGCGAACGACCCCTCGACCCACTGGCCTGTAACGATCGGGCACCTTGGAGTTTGCAGACTTCGGCCTCGTCGACCGGGTCGTGCAAAGTACCCAGCACGCGAGCCCGCAATCTGCGCTGCATCTCGACACGCGCTTTGTATGAAACATAAACGTCGCGTTATGTCTCCACGCCATTCCCTGCCCCGACGTTATGGGGCTCATCCCAGTCGAGGG
>WBZP01000628.1_pt1 | contig 47005 bp, 44 predicted proteins | sample 5204301 | NCBI WGS metagenome assembly WBZP01 (sample SAMN12412401, study PRJNA552823) | activated sludge metagenome | isolation source: activated sludge from nitrification reactor of wastewater treatment plant... | place: USA: Pennsylvania | collected 2017
TAACCGTGAAGGAACGCACCAGCATGATCGGGCTTAAAAAGGCCATCGGCGCCAAAAAACGCAGCATCCTTTTTGAATTTTTACTGGAAGCCACCATCCTCTGCCTCATGGGTGGCGTGTTCGGATTATTCTTTGTGTATATCCTTTCGCTGGTGCTCTCTGCACTCGAATTCCCCGTCTATATTTCCCTGCCCCTGATCATCAGCACCGTGATCATCTGCATCATTGTGGGCGTTCTTGCCGGCATCTTCCCTGCCTCCCGTGCCGCCAGCATGGATCCGGTAGTGGCGATACGGAGTAAGTAGGGAGAAGGGGATTAGGGTTTAAGGTTTAAGGTTTAAGGTTTAAGGTTTAGGGTTTAGGGGGTTTAGGGAGAGGCCTTCAACTTTCAACCTTCAACTTTCAACCTTCAAACTTTCAACCTTCAACCTTCAACCTTCAACTTTCAACCTTCAACTTTCAACCCCATATTAAACCGATGTCTATCTTTGCCCCATGAGCATCACCCTCCTTGCGATCGAATCTTCCTGTGATGAAACCAGCGCGGCCGTATGCACCGATGGGGCGATCCGATCCAACATCATCGCCAGCCAGGAAGTGCATGCACAATACGGAGGGGTGGTGCCCGAACTGGCCAGCCGGGCCCACATGCAGCACATTGTTCCAGTAGTAAATAAGGCCATGCAGGAAGCAGGTGTAAGTTTACAGGAACTGGATGGCGTGGCTTTTACAGCCGCCCCCGGTTTAATCGGCGCTTTGCTCGTGGGATCCACTTTTGCGCAGTCACTGGCCCTGGCCCTGCATAAACCCCTCATTGCCGTACACCACATGCAGGCACACGTACTGGCCAACCTGATTCCTGAACGCAAACCTTCTTTTCCTTTTCTTTGTCTGACTGTCAGCGGCGGACATACCCAGCTGGTGGTTTGCCACAGTGCCACCCAGCTGGAAGTAATTGGTGAAACCATTGATGACGCAGCCGGTGAAGCCTTTGATAAAAGTGCCAAACTCCTGGGACTTCCCTACCCCGGCGGCCCCCTGGTTGACCGGTATGCTGCGGAGGGAGATCCGCTGCGGTTCAGGTTTCCCGAACCACAGATCCCGGGGCTGGATTTCAGCTTCAGCGGTTTGAAAACGGCTATCCTCTACTTCATTCAGAATGCGGGTACTGCGAACATCTACAAAGAAACCTTTCGGGCTACCGAAGAAGAAAAAGTGGCTTTTATCCGGGAGAACCTTGCCGATATCTGTGCCAGCATCCAGCACCGCATCATCAGCATCCTGCTGAATAAACTGAAAAAGGCGGTGAAACAAACCGGCATCCGGCAGGTATGTATCGCGGGCGGTGTCAGTGCCAACCGGGGGCTGAGGGCAGCCCTGGAAAATACCGGCCGGCAGCAGGGCTGGGAAACCTTTATTCCCCCCTTTGAATATTGTACCGATAATGCCGGGATGATTGCCATTACCGCCTATTATAAATACCTGGCCGGCGAATTCAGCCCGCTGGGTACCGTCCCCACCGCCCGGGCCGCCTGGTAATAAATTTTACCGTTGCTCCTCTTTTTGACGGCGGGCCGCAATTAATCCTTAATTTCCCCTCCGACAAATCATCATCTATGCAAAGCAAAATCCTGGCGGCTGCCGCCCTTTTGATTATGACTGCCTGCAACAACGCCCCCGATCAGCGTACACCCGTTCAATGGCCTGAAGAAGTAAAAGCACCTGTGGCCGCTATCAAACCGTACCAGCGCATCCTGCACGGGGATACGGTCACTGATAATTATTACTGGATGATTGACTACTTTAAGAAGGGGCCCGACAGTAATAACGTTGTGGAATACCTCAAAGCGGAGAATGCTTACCTGGATACGATGATGAGCAGCACCCGGACTTTCCGCGAATCACTGTTCTCAGAAATGAAAGCCCGGATTAAAGAAAAAGATGAAAGCGTACCCTGGCTGCAGAATGGTTACTATTACTATACACGCACCGAAGAAGGCAAACAGTATTACAAATTCTGCCGGAAAAAAGGCAACCTGAATGCCCCGGAGGAAATGTTGCTGGATGTGGACGCGATGGCAGCCGGTAAGCCTTATTTTTCAGTTACCGGCATGAAGGTAAGTCCGGATAACCGCCTGCTGGCCTATGCCGTGGACGAAGTATCCCGCAGGCAATACGATATCCGCATCAAAAACCTGGAAACCGGGGAAATACTGCCTGACCTGATCAAAGGTACCGGAGGTGATCCCTGCTGGGCCAATGACAACCAGACAATCTTCTACACAGCCAATAACCCTGAAACCCTGCTTTCTGAAAAAATCAACCGCCATACCCTCGGCACCCCGGCAGCGTCGGATGTAACGGTTTACCTGGAAACTGATAAGAGCAATTATATCGGCGTTGACAAATCCAAAAACGGGCGTTTTATCATGATCGTTTCGCAGGCGACGCTTTCCTCTGAATACCGCTACCTCGATGCCAATACGCCCACAGCTGCCTTTACCGTTTTCCAGCCCCGCATGAAAGAAGTGCTGTACAGTGTAACGGTACTGGATAACCGCTTTCTGATCCGCACCAACTGGAATGCCCGTAATTTCAGGCTGATGGAATGCCCGCTGGACAAAACCGGCAGCGACCAGTGGAAAGAACTGATCCCGCACCGGGAAGATGTACTGCTGGAAGGGGTGGAGGAATTTAAAGATTACCTCGTGCTGAGCGAACGGAAAGAAGGCCTTGTAAAACTGAGAATCCGCGAAAACGGAACCAACCAGGAACATTATATTGACTTTGGTGAACCAGCCTACACGGCTTATACCTCCACGAACCCTGAATACAACAGCTCCAGGCTCCGGTACAGCTATACTTCGCTCACCACCCCCAATTCAGTATATGATTATGAGATGGGGGGCCGAACCAAACAGCTGATGAAACAGCAGGAAATACTGGGGGGCTACAACCCGGCCCATTACCAGTCGGAGCGCATCATGGTAACCGCTGCCGACGGGGCGAAAGTACCGGTTTCCATCGTGTACAAAAAAGGATTTGAGCGGAAAGGGCAGTCCCCGCTCCTGCTCTACGCCTATGGTTCGTACGGATACAGCATGGATGCCAGTTTCAGCAGCAGCCGGCTGAGCCTCCTGAACCGGGGGTTTGTATTTGCCATTGCCCATATCCGGGGTGGTGAGGAAATGGGCCGCCAGTGGTATGAGGATGGCAAGATGATGAAGAAGAAAAATACGTTTACCGATTTCATCGCCTGCGGGGAACACCTGATTAAAGAGAAGTATACTTCAAAAGGGCATTTGTACGCACAGGGCGGCAGTGCCGGGGGCCTGCTGATGGGCGCGGTGACCAACATGGCTCCGGATCTCTGGAACGGGATTATTGCCAATGTACCCTTTGTGGATGTGGTGAATACCATGCTGGACGAAAGCATTCCCCTTACCACCAATGAATTTGATGAATGGGGTAATCCCAAGAACAAGGAAGCTTACGAGTACATGAAGAGTTATTCACCCTATGAAAACGTGGAAAAGAAACCTTACCCGAATATGCTCGTCACCACCGGCCTCCACGACAGCCAGGTACAGTATTTTGAACCGGCCAAATGGGTAGCCAAACTGCGGGCGATGAAGACGGATAAGAACCTGCTGCTGCTGCAAACCAATATGGATTTTGGTCATGGCGGCGCTTCCGGCAGGTTTGATTACCTGAAAGACGTGGCGCTGCAGTACGCATTCCTGCTCGCACTGGAAGGCATCACGCAATAATCCATCTGCCGAAAACAGGTTCCCGGATGGCGAATACTTTTTTCCGGTTCAAACAGTTTACGGTTCACCAGGACCAGTGCAGCCTGAAGGTATGTACCGATGCCTGCCTGTTCGGGGCATGGACGGCAAAATTATTGCCGCCCGGATTGGGGGGCGCCATACTGGATGTGGGCACCGGGACCGGCCTGCTCAGCCTGATGCTGGCCCAGGTTTCTGCCGGGCAGATCGATGCGGTGGAAATAGAGGAAGCCGCACAACGGCAGGCTGCTGCCAATTTCGCCGCTTCTCCCTGGAGCGAACGGTTACGAATACACGCGGTTGATTTCCTGCAGTACCAGCCTGGCAAAAACTATCAGCTGATCATCAGCAATCCTCCCTTTTTTGAAGGGAGCCTGCAAAGCCCCGATGCAGGTAAAAATGCCGCGAAACACGAAAGCACGCTTACCCTGGGGCCGCTGATCCGGAAAGCAGCGGAACTGCTTGCCCCGGATGGGCAGCTGGCGCTCCTGCTGCCGGGGCACCGGGAGGCTGAAGGGGTGAAAGAAGCAGGTGTATCGGGCCTGCAACTGCAGCGGATCGTACGGGTACGTCCGGATACCGGTAAAGCAATCTTCAGGGTGATGCTGCTGCTGGGTAAAGAAAAAGGAGCGGCCCGGGAAGAAGAGATCAGTATCCATCATACCGGTCGGGAGTACACGCCGGAATTTACGGCCCTGCTCAAACCCTATTATCTTTATCTATGAGGATCACCGGCCGCCATAAGCCTGCATATAGGCATAGTCAGGCATGATTTGTCCCTGCCGCACGAGGGTAGCCCTCCGGATCAGTTCACTGTCTCCCTGCAGCAGGTCTTCGAGTACATATTTGATCAGCTGTTCCCCGAAATACTGGCTGGCATCGCGGGGCAGTTCATTGGGAAGATTCCCGACAGCCATTACGTCGATGCTGCCGGGCAGATAGGGCTCGGTTTTCTGAAGGCGGTGGCGGTCTACCCCATACACCGGATTCCCGATCGACTGGTCGCCCAGGTTGATCGGTACCGAACCATGTTCATCATCCGTGATATCCGCGATGGTCTGTATCACAAAGGAATCGTCAATATCGCCGGTTTCAAAAAGCCGGGGTACCTGTTCATCCCAGTACACGCCGTTCATCAGAATATCTGTGCATTTGGTATAGGGTAAAAAACGGCTCCGGTATTCCGTGGGATGTGCATGAAAATGATCCCGTTTATAATCCTTCCGTTCTTTATGGGTGTAGAGATCAGCCCCTTTGAGCTGCACATACACCGGGTAACTGAATTTCCGTTCCAGGTATTCATCGGGTTCCACTTCGGTAATTCCCATCAGGTTCATCACTTCCAGTACGCCGTGGGCCACACGTCCGCTACCGGTAACGGCTACCTTGATATTAGGGAGTTTCAATCCGAAATAAGTATGGATCAGTGAACGGTAGTCACGGCAGGCATGCACCGGGCCGAGCGAATACTTACCCGTCCGCTTTCCATAAGCCATCATCCCGTTGTGCGCCCCCACAATGCCGGCGAAAAAGCCGAAACCCAGTACCCGCTGGCCGTCATCATGTACGAGACACTCGTAATCGATCAGGGTGATCTCCTTTTCCAGGATGGCCCGGAACAGGGACTGGTTGTGCGGCTGCAGTTTTTTGGTATGTGAAAAAAAGAGATAGGTTTTACCGGGGATCAGGTCTTTTACCGGCACTTCCTTGATGCCGAACAGGATATCGCAGGCGGATAAATCCTCACGCAGCTCCACCCCTGCGCGCAGGTACTCGGCATCGCTGAAACAGCGGTTGGGCGAAGGTTGTACGGTAATCCGGTACTGGGGAAAATGGGAACGCAACCAGCGGCACTGAGCCGGAGTGAGGGCCACGCGGTTATCGGCCGGTACTTTGCCCTCACGGATCAAACCAATTTGCAGCATCAATCGTTTATTTGTGGCGGCAAGATACTGAATCCCCTTCACTGAAATCCTGATGGTAAGCCGGCAGCGGCTGAATGCTTAATTTTGCGGCATGAATTATTTTGAACTATTCGGTTTGCCCATTCAGATACGGGTGGATGCGGCCATGCTGGCCCGGCGGTATTTTCAGCTGCAGAAGCAATATCATCCGGATTTTTTCACCAGGGAAGACAGTGATTCACAGGAAACCGCCATGGAAAAATCCGCGGAGATCAACCGGGCGCTGAAAACACTCAAGGATCCGGATGCCACCCTGTTTTATATCCTTCAGCTCAAAGGCATTGCAACCCCGGATGAAAAATACCAGCTGCCCCCGGATTTTCTCATGGAAGTGATGGAACTCAATGAAAGCCTGTCGGAGGAATCTGCCACTGAAATACAGGCCTTTGAAGAAAGGCTGTACAAAGAGGTACAACCCATCCTGGATCACTATCACGACGATGCGGTTACCCCATCAGAACTGGAGCAGCTGAAAGCTTATTATTACAAGAAAAAATACCTCCACCGCATTTTGGAGAGGTTGGACGGATAACGTAATATTGCAGCCCCACTTTAAACGTTTAAACCTTCAATCTTAAACGTTTTCAGCCCAGGTGGCGGAATTGGTAGACGCAGCAGACTCAAAATCTGCCGTTCGCAAGAACGTGCTGGTTCGATTCCAGTCCTGGGCACTTAACTAAAACAGAAGAAGCCTTGTAGTTATCAACACTATGAGGCTTTTTCTTTTCCATGTAGTAACGGTTTAGTAACGGTTTCAATTTTTAGATGCATCTAAATTTCAGGACTAAGAAACGCCCTTTGGGTCGGTTCTCTTTCTTTTTCTTAGCGAATTTTTATCGTTAGTTTACTTTGAATGAATAGAATTAAAAATCCCCTGTTGGGTTATCAGGGGATTGCATGAAAGCAGGTCGGTTTTTACTGCATGAGGGTATTTATTCTATTCTGCCATTCGTCCTCAAACACTACCTGAAACTCAAAATCATGGTCGGGAAACTCATTGAAAAGCTCCTTCCATGCCTTTTTGGCTCCTAACTCATTACAAAGCGAAAAAACATCCTGCTTGTACCTTGTGTCCTCGTTCCTTAAATGGATACCCTTTGTTTCCAGCACAAAAACAGTGTCATAATCCTCCTTCCTGGCCTTGCTTTGCTTGGCAGCTATAAAGTCAGGGTAAATCTTGTTTTTCTTCCAGCCCTGTATATGGTAGTCTTGCCGGCTAATGTTGCGAAACCACCAAAGCAGTTTTTCCTGTTCATCCAAATAGATCGCTACCGACTTCTCAAGGTCGTTTATGCTTTCCTCCGGCACATAATCAAACAATGATTTTTGTACCGCAGTGTTGTCGTTTCGAATCAGTTGTTTGTTACCCTTAACCTTTATGCGGGATGGCAGTAAAAAACCGCCTTTATCACTGATAAGGAAAAAATGAAGCCTTTTGCGCTCAACCAGTTTTCTGAAAACCTGTTCAGCCAATAAGTTTTTCTGGCTTTCCAGTATTTTTTTAAGTTCCTCAATGATGAAAACAAAGTTGGAGGCTATGATTTCCCGGCTGTATTTACGACTAAGCAACTTAATAGCCTTGTCGCCTAATTCATAACAAATCCAGGGGTTGGGCACAATCTCCGCTATTTGCCTTGCTAAGAAAGCTTCGTCAATTTCCAGCGTTCCGGCTGTTTCAAGCCTTCCTGTTTCTTTCAACAATTCCTTTTCTTCCTGACTAAGCCCCAAAGTAAGTTCCTGTTCTTTGCCTTCACGGTCAGAAAGGGTGCGTTGGGCTATTTCCGAAATATCCACCTTTGTCCAGTCTATTTCACTTAAAATATCCACCTCGAAAATCAAGTCCCTCCAGCTTTCTTTTTCCTGTATTACAAACTTGGGCAGATAGATCTTGCCTTCAAACTTTTTAAACCCCGGACGATATTGTGTTTCCCGTTCCATCACACTACTTGTACCGCTTCCGGCTTCATCATTCACCAAACGCCCTGCAATATCTCCCAATCCTTCACCTTCCAACCCGTTTTTAATTTCCCTTACGAGTGTGGCTGCGTTGGGTTTAAAGGTGAAAATATAGCACTCGTCCAATTCCCGGATTTTTGTTTTCACTCCTTTGGGCTGGCGCAATATGCGGCCCACCAACTGTGTTATACCCGTGGCCGAAGCAGGGTTAGTAAGTATGGTAAGTATGTAGGCAAAAGAACAATCCCAACCTTCCTGTAATGCCTGCTTGGTAATGATGTAGCGTATATCGCAACCCTTTGAAAACAGGTCTATGCCTTCAATATCATCTTTCTCGCTGCTTTTAATGGCAATATAGCTTTCCGGTATGTTGCACTGCTTTATCAGATACTCCTTTACATCCTCGGCATGTATGTAATCACTTCCCCGCTGGTCTTTCCCGGTTCTTTCTACCTGTATCAAACAAATGGGACGGATATACTCACCTGTGTTTTGTTCATACTCCTTAGCCAGTGTTTCCAGTTGGTTTTGTTTCTCAAAACTGGCCAACATGGTATCCTTCCAATCAAGACTGGTTTTGTTTTTCAGGTGAATATCCAGCTTAATCATTTCTTCTTCATGCAACTCCCGCCCTGTAATTTTCACCAATTCGTTGCTTCCTTCGGGTGGTGTGGCGCTCAACTCCAATACAAAGGATGGGTTAAAGTTCCGGATGGTATTACGGGCATTTTCACCATAAGCCCTGTGTCCTTCATCAATGACCACCAAAGGCTTTAACAACTTTAAAGTATTACCCAAAGAGGTTTTTATTTGCCGCTGAAATACCTGTCCGGCTTCTCCAAAACAATCAAGGTTGGGAACTTTCTTTATCAGTTGCTCCTGTGCCGGATAATGATCTTCGGCAGGGAAAAAGTCGGCAAATCCGCCAGCATCCCTAAACACCTTCAACGTTTCTTTATTCTGCCTGTTGGCCGATGGCAGCATAAGCATCAGCACAACCAGATTTTCCGCAACATCCAAACGGTTAAAAATTTCTGTTTTCTCCTTAATCAGGGTTCTGCCGCCACTACTCATATCCAATACCTGCCTGTAAGGATGTTCCCGGTTCTTTAATGCGGATACGGTTTGCCGGTATATTTGAGTGGAAGGAACAATCCAAAGAATCAAACCTGTTTGCTTCTTTAGATAGCTTTTCTGTATCAGGTCAATGCTATGACAGGCCAGCAAGGTTTTACCACCACCAGTTGGCACTTTCAGGTAAATATCCGGCAAGGGTTCACCCAGCCCGTTTGTTTTAGGATGGTAAAATACATTGCCCGTTGACTTTTCCCATGCCCGTTTGGGGAAGTTGTAATCCTTTGCCATGTCGGCATCAAATTCCAATGCCTTCCTGTACTTTTCCTTGAATTCAGAAAGCGCACCCAAATAGTCTTTGAGCGCTTTAATCACTTTCTCCTGGTAGTGCTTTAACCGCATATCAGTCTTTTATTACCGGTTCATTTTCCAGGTCCATCACCATACTGTGATAGGCTACTTCAAAAAAATTCTGAAACATCCTGAAGTTTCTCTTCGCAGGCCAATATGAATCATCCGTAATCCAGCCTTCCAACTCGTTCCTGAATATTTTGTCGAAATTCTTTTTGAGCCAGGCATTGGTTTCTGAATCCGACTCCTTTTCTCCAATCAGGTAAATCGTATGTTCAGATGGATCTAAAGACGGTTCAAATTCCGGATCACAGGTTTTCAGCCAGGCCCAGAAAGCAGCTTTCGGCTTTACGAGCAGGGCGTTCCTGTTAATGAAGCCCTCCGCATATTGCATTTCCTCCAATTCTTCATCCGGCAAAAACGGATCCTTCGTCAATTCTTCCAGACTTTGATGAATTAACTCAAGTTCAATCAGGTTATCCTGCCTTTCCCTGAGGTTAAAGCTGGCAATTACTTCAAGGTCTTCCGGATATTCCCTGAGCTTCCTGTCCATTATTTTCTCCACCCACTTCTTCCCGCTGCTGTTAATCTCCATTATTTCCAGTGACTGCTTAAAAAAGAGATCAAATCCGGGGTATCCAGTTGCGTTAACAATTGCCATATTCCAGCCCGCAATGCCCAGTTGCAACACTTCCTCTATATCAAACTGAGCCGACTTATCCATTTCCAGCGATTCTATCAGCCTGAATACCTTTCGGGCAACCGGATCCTGGGTGACCATTACGCCAAAGTAGAGGGTGGAGCGGAGTTGTTCATCCTCCTGGCCGGCGCCTGCATCAAGGCCTCCTTTAATCATTTTCATATATTAACAGTTTTAGTGTTTTAACGGCAGTTAAACGGCCCTGTTGATTACAGTTGCCGGCAAGGTTACCGATGGTTGGTTTTGTTACTTCAATTGGTATATCTCGTAGGGCAGCTGGCAAAAATCAATACGGTTTTCCATGCAGGTGTAGTCATCTACATACTTTGCCGGAGCAAATACCAACCGTTGTTTCCCTTTGTACTTCGGCAAAGCCTTTACCCCTTCCAGGGTAAGCGCATTGCGTTTCAGCCACTCTGTATCAGGCTTGTAAAACATATACAATTCATAGTGCTTCGTATCACCTATAAAGCCTGTCTTTTGATTAATCTTTTTTGCATCAAATTCTTCCCCTGTGGCTGTGTAGAATATGTACCGGGCAAATTCCTCATAGCCGGGCAGGTTCTTTCCTTGCAGGATGCTTTCCATTTCTATGGTTGGCCCTAATTCAAAGTAGCTGAATGAACCTCCCAACCCATTTTTCAATAATTCATTTTTAGATGCAGGAACTCCCTTTATCACCCTGCGCACTCTTTCTGCTGTGATAGTATTGGCATAGTCCTCTTGTTCAACTAAAATAAACTTTCGGTTACCACCATCTTCTTTGTTGAGTTCCAAAACGGCTTGTGCGGTGGTGCCGGAACCTGCGAAAGAATCAAGAACAATTTCTCCAGAATTAGTGGCTATTTGAACAATTCTTTTAAGGAGTCGACAAGGCTTTGGTGTTTCAAATGGCAATTGAACATCATTAAATATATCTTTAATTTCTTGTTTAGCCTCTTGATTATGACCGACTTCAAAATAATGCCAAATCGAAACAGGAACTGCCCCCTGCTTAACCTCTGTAAGAAATTTCTTTAAAGAAGGAATATTTTCCCCAGTTTCACCAAACCAAATGCGATTATCCTTAATAAGTTCTTTAAAATTAGATTCAGATGTCATCCAGCAACGGCCTTGCGGAGGGTTGACAACTTTTCCAGACGGAAGAGTAACTGGATAATCGTACTCTTCGGAATAAGATTTTACACTAAAATCCGTTGGCTTCCAGTCTCCTCTTTCATCGCCATCAGGATTTGAATATCTCTCATTCATTTCCTCAGTGCGAGGTAAAAGGTTTCTAATCCAACCAGATTTCTGCTCTCCATTGACCTTATTCTTAGCATAACAAACTACAAAATCATGCATATCAGAAAAATACTTTGCATCATTTTGAGGACTATATTTCTTTTGCCAAATTATATTTTGTATAAAATTTTGAGGCTGGAAAATTTCATCCATCAATAGTCGTAAGCGATGTTGTTCATTGTCATCACAAGAAATAAATATCGCCCCATCCTCACTCAATAACTCTCGCAACAATTTCAGCCTTGGCATCATCATGCATAGCCACTTGTCATGCCTTGTCAAATCTTCCTTGTCAACCTTATGCCCTTTCAAAGTTTCGTTCAACCACTCATGCAGCATAGGGCTATTGACATTATCATTATAAGCCCAGCCTTCATTGCCGGTATTATAGGGAGGGTCGATGTAGATACATTTTACTTTACCCGCATACGTGGGCAGTAAAGCTTTTAAAGCCTTCAAATTATCGCCCTGTATTATCAGGTTATCATGCAGGGAAACTTTATCCGTTACACTCAATTCCTTTTTCGGCACCAACTGGTGGTACTTCACCGCTAAGTGGTGGTTTTGTACAAACGTTTTTCCTTTAAACTGGAGGGTGGGCATAGTGTTATTAATTACTCAATTCCTGTATTTTCCAAACGGCCTTGGCATGTTTAGCCAATTCTCTTTGACGTGCCGCCAGTTTATCTTCATTCCAGTGGTCATAATTTTCAGGTATGGCCTGTGTTAAACGGCAGTTCGACTGGCTATACAAATTCTTCTTCTGGGCATACGACTTTTGTGCCGCTTCCTGATTGAGCCGTTTTTCCAACAACGTCAGGTTTCCCATCCGATATACAGAACGGTTGATTTCATCAAATGAAAAATCGCCCCAGGTGGTATCCGCATTTTCAGGCAGAATATGTTCAATAGTATATGAGTCGCTTTCAGGATCGATATCATTGCCAAACATATACCGTTCAATGCCCGAAAAAATATACTTCACAATTTTATGGTTTCGGGTAGTGCTTTTAAATTCCTTGGTAGCAAAGTCGTTTTCGAAATTGAAATCGCCGATATAAACGCTCTGAAAATCGGAGGCCGCGTAAGTTTGCTCATTCGTAATTTTCAGGGCCACAGTATTATACACATCTTCCTGTGTATTCGGATTGAGGCCACCTATAATGTTATACCGAAAGGAAATGACCGAACAAATTTTGGCCAGCCTGTTGAATTGCTCCCAATCAAGTTTCCCGGAAGCGGCAAGAAACAGGGAATTGGTTTGCCTTATTTGGAACAGCCTGAGTACCCGTAAAGTTTTTCGTATATCCGGCTTATCTTTCCAGAATTCGTCTTCCGGATTTTGGACAGCCAGGTACACATCAGCTTTATCGTTCAATCTTCTGATTAAATCAAAAACCTGCTCCTTTGATTGAATGGTACCTTTTATGGTTTTGAATAGGTTCTTTTTGGAAACAGATTTATTCACGCTATTCCAGTAATAACGCAGGTATTCTTCAAACTTTTGTTCTCCCAGTTTTCCGGTGATTTTGCTCCAGATATTTTCCAGTTCCTCAATTTCAGAAATATGGGGTTTGGTTTCATCAACAACCGAAAACAAATAGTTTTTGAGTAAATCAGCTGAAGACAATTGTACACCTCTTGCATTCAAAGTTTCAAATACTTTAAAGGCATTCAATTGATCTGTTACTTCAATAACAGTAAAGAAAAGCTTATCCACGATATTGTCAATAAAGGCTGCCAGACTTTCACCGGTTTTAAATTCTCTCTTTATTCTATCGTAAAACCAGTTAAAGCATTCCCGCATGTGCTTTTCTGAAGCATTTGTATTTCTTAAAGGAAGCTCTTTTAAAAGTACCAAATGCTGCTTGTAGTAATCATCACTATTCCTGTTCAATGTCAATTTATTATTAGAAATAAGTGTAACCGGATTGATATAGCCGATGTAACTATTCAATAAACTTTCTTTCCGTTGGTCATTCTTTTCCGGGTCTACTCCGGTTTCCACCAGATCCTTAATACACTTTAATGTTGCCAAAATCAAAATGCTCATAGTGGTGAGCCTTTGCTGGCCATCAATAACCTGAAATTCCTTGTTATTGGAGGTTTGCAGCACCAAATACCCCATGTAATGTTCATTATCTTCATGAGACAATAATGCCTTAATGTCTTGCCAGAGATCATCCCAATGTTCAGCTTCCCAGGTGTAATCACGTTGAAATTTGGGAATTTCATAGCGCAGCCCATTACCCATCAACTGCCGGTAAGTTTTATTACTGGTTCCTTGTATCCCTTTCATTTCCGGATTCCTTTTTGGTTAAGTACTTAACTTTTTCCTCTGCCACCTGCAAGGCTTTCAGGGCAATATCTTCATCCTCTACCTCCTCTACCAGTTTGTCGCTTAGCCATGCCACCAGCAGGTCGTTTTCGTTTACATGGAAATAGGCTGCCAACTTTACCACCTGTTCCCTGGTGGGTTTACGCTGTGCCCGTTCCACCTTGCTTAAGATAGCCTGGTCAATATCAAGATAAGCGGCAACCGTCCGAAGTGGCAATTGCTTTTCCTCTCTCAGTTTCCGTATCGTTTCCCCGAAACCGTCCATTTTGAACAAATTTATTTTGACAGAATTGGTCAAATTTAAGCGGAAGATTTGACTTTATGAAACAGGAAGGGATGAAGTTTTCAACATGGCGAAGCCATAAAAAATCATTGTGGATAACTCTCCATCATCACTGAAATGTATGAATAAGGGGGGGAGGATGCTTAAACTCAAAATAGCCTGTTACCTATGGATAAGGTCAAGCCTAATCAAAATGTCATTTTACTGTCTTATTGTATCACTTTACTTTCCCCAAACTCAAAGCCTACAAGTTTCAAATCCGGGTCATTACCGGAATAGATAAACTTGTTCCCTGTTTCCTCTACCCGAAAGCCCTCTTAAAAGGAAAGTTCCCCTTTGCCTGGGCACCAACCCTCATATCTATCGTCAGGGTTGGGGATGCTAAGCCCTTGTTGAATCATAGTTTCCGCGCAATCGGATTGTATTTTACTCCATCCTGTCCGGATACAATAATGCAGCCTTGGTCATAGGCAATGGAGAGGACCTTTCAAATATTCCCGGACCACAGGGTCCGATCACTGCCCGCATGTACGCGCCTGCGGAAACCTTAAAGCCATTGGTAAACCTTATTTTCTCGGCACTGCGGTACCTGACTTCATTGCCATAGTTGCCGGACATGCTTTGGGAGGACTGAAGTATATTGGGCGCCTGGTAGAATCTTCTTCCCTGAATAACGCCGGTAAGCGGAAATAAGAGCAGCCCGCAGTTGCTGTACAAATCACTTTGCCATATCCCGCGGCCAAAGGTGGCTGCTTTGAGACTGCCCGCCGCTTCGTTCAAATACAAATCCGTTACCGGGATATTCGGAAGACCGTTGTAATAGGGTACCCAGTCGTTCATATCAAATGCCATCACATACACCCCGTAATCATTTCCGATATAGGCATCCCCGTTACTGCTGTAGGTGATGCAATACACCGGCAGGTCAGGCAGGGTGCCCGTAAGGTTTACCCAGGTGGCACCGGCATTGGAGGAATACAGCACCTTGGGTCCGTTAAACCCGCTGAAGGTCACCCACACTTCGTCGGCATTATTGGGCCGGCAGCTGATATCGGTAATACTGCCCGTAACCTGCGGCCAGCCGGGATTGCCGGAAATAATGGTTTGTGTGGTTCCCTGGTCATTACTTATCCGAAGCTGCGTGCCGGTAGCCAGGTAGAGACGGTCAGGGTTTTGCGGACTCACCGCAAGGCCACCGGCAAAACCAAATCCTGCCGATGCGCCACCCCCGCCCAGTGCTGTCCAGCTTGTTCCTCCATCCGTACTTCGCCGGAGCGAATCTGCATAACCGGCATACAGTATGTTGTTGCTGGCAGGATGGATTTCCAGATGCGGAAAAAAATCCCGCGGTACGTTAATCTCTGCTGACGTGGCTTTTAATAAACCCACAGTGGTGTTCGTAGAAATGGTATGTTTGATCACCCCGGCGTTTAAAGAAAAGATATAGGCATCGGCAGAATTATTCAGAAATTTTCCGGAATACCCGTCTCCTCCCGCATTTATACTAAATACCCCTGTGTTGTTGCGCAGGATATAACCATTGTCCTGCGCCCCTCCAATCAGCACGTTATCATTAACCGGGGTACCTGACAGGTGATAATATTGGGTTACTGCCAGCCCGTTGCTCAAATAGCTCCAGTTAGCGCCGTTATTACTGCTGCGGTAGACTCCCCCATCACAGGCTGCATATAAATAACCGTTTTTGAACACCAGGTCATGCACATCGGCATGAATATCGGCGCCTGTGCTGAAACTCAAACCTCCGTTGCTGGAGTAAATAGCCTGCATGGCGCCCTGTACCAGTATATTGGTATTTTGCGGATGTACAGCCAGCGCACACATGAAGCCGGTAACCACCTGGTGGGCGGTATTCAGAAGGGTGAATGTGCCGCCCGAATTATCAGAACGATACAACTTCTGTTCGCTGACATTAGGAATAGCGTTTGTATTCGTACCGCCAAAATCCACAAAAAGAGTGCCGGGTGATGCCGGACTCACGGCGATGGACGAACGATCAGCAACCGAAGCGTTGGGTGGATTGGGTAAGTTTACGAAACTATAATTTTCACCATAGTCGGTTGAAATCATCAGTTCAGAAGTTGAACTGGCATAAATTGTATTGCTGCTGCCGGGTTTCACTTCAATATCGTACACCCGCATTCCGCTGAACACAAAAGTCCAGTTGTTTCCAAAGTCAGTACTGCGGTAAATCCCATGAGAAGTAGCAGCAATCAGTACATTATTAAAATCCGGTAGCTGTATGAGTTTGAATCCGTAAAAGGGAACCGAAGGGTTTGCCACGATACCGGACAGTTTGAACCAGGTATTGCCTCCGTCATTAGACTTTAAAATACCCACACTGGCCCGCATGTACACAAAACTGGTATTAGCCCAGGAATCACCATCTCCTGTTAACACATAAATTTCATCGGGATTCACCGCGTCTATCACAATACCCGATACGCCCAGTGATGGCGCAAATCCCTGTAAGGCAAACCAGCTATTGCCTCCATCCGTTGTTTTCCACAGTCCGGAAGCCGGCGTACCCGCATATATGATGGAAGGGTTGGTGGGATGAAATGCCAGCCGGTCCACCCGCCCGATACCTGTAGTTAAATTTTCCGGGCCGATCAGCGTCCAGGCGCCGCTGTTGCTTTGGACATTCACCGGTGCAGCGCTGCGCTGCTGATCCAGGCGCCGGGTGGTTTCAAATACCTTTTCTGTGCTGCGGATTAAATGGCCCTGCGGATCAAGGTGTTTACTTTCCCACCAGGCCCAGCGGTACCATTTTTTAAACTCCGAAAAGAGTTGAGGGTTGTTTATAAAATCTCTCCCCCGGTAATACCGGTTGATAATGCTCCAGACTTCTGAAAAATTATTTTTTCCGTTCAGTTCTTCCGCCAGGCCGTCCGGGGTAATGGTTTGCGCCATTCCTGACTGCGATGCTGCAATAAGCAGTAATCCAATACAGAGTCCGAATCGTTGCATCATACCTTTGAATGTGTAAACAGTTTATTCCAGCCCTGATATTCTCCGGAGTTCATTGATCTGCTTTTGCTGTTGCAGAATGTAGAGGGTTAGCTCTTCAATTTTTTCCATCAGCTTCTTTTGTATATCGCCCAGCTTCTGGCCCTGATTTTCAATTTCTGCAGCAGACGGAATATTCGGCAGGTGTCCGTTTCGCCGGATATATGCTTCCAGGTCACTGAGATTCTGCAGCGGGTAGTCCTTCTTAAAAACATAGTCGGGCCAGTTCGCTGTTTCCACCACCACTTCGCGGCTGCGGATATCACCATTCACGGCAAGTTTGGTGGAGGGGTTTACAGTACCGATTCCCACATTTCCATTTTCCATGATCACCATTCGCAGCGCATAGTTGGTACTGAACATCAAACGTTTGGGCGGGTCGCCGCCCTGCACGGGAGGTACACCCACCTCCAGACCATAATATCCGGCCGGATTGTAAGGTATGTTTGTCCATGCCCGCAGGAATCCGTATTGTGCATTGCTTTGCCCGTCATGAAACAGCATCAGGCTGTTGGTGCCATCAATTTTTACCGCCTGCTCACCTGCCGTCCAGAGATGCAGTTTATACTCCGGAGGAAATGCGGTACCGATACCCACATTCCCCATTCCGGGCAGGTCATTTAAAAAAACATGGCTCTCGTTTTTACCGCCACGTATATATGTGTGTTCGGAACTGCCATAATTAATATGGCTGAGGTGTACCGAACCTCTTACGGCAAAGGCGCCCTCACTTCCACCGGCGATATCGCCCGGCCCCACTTCCAGGGTATGGGCAGGGGGTGTTGAACCCAAAAGGCCAATACCTGTGCGCTGCTGCGTTGTACTGATAAAATTGGCCGAAGCTCCCCCATTACGGAACTCAGCCACGGTTTCATTATTGCTTTTTATCAGCAGGGGCTGGTTATCGGTGGTGCCGATAAAATTGTTGATCCCAGTACCACTGTTTCCGTTTAACTCCCAGCTCCCGGTATTGCCACTGCCATTACCCGGTTTGTTGTTACTGAGTACCACCCATCTTTGTTCAGCTCCATCATATTGCAGGTTTACGATTCCCCGGTCGGGGATGTCCAGGTTGCCGTTCGCACCCGTGAGCACGCGGTTAGCAGCGCCAGCCGAAGCACTGTTATTGTTGAGGGTCATGGTAAACCCGCTTCGGTTAAATAAGGTCAGTAACCGGCCTTCCGTACCACCGGAAATACCTGAAATACTGAAAGCGGCTGTTGCGCCGGAAATCCGGTAGTAACTAAAGCGGTTACTGGCCAGGTTCAGTTCGGTATTGTTTCCATTGGTAACGGTCACATTCGCAGCCCGGAGTACCAGGTCACCAGACACATCCAGTGTGGCCTGGGGGTTGTTGTTGTTAATTCCCACCCGCTGGGCAAAGCCGGTAGTTGTCAAAAACAGCAGCGTGGAAAAAACTAAACATGGTTTCGATCGCATAATATGCCGGTTTTATAAACATCTGGATAACCCTGCCGCACCCTGTCCATTGACAATATCAGGAAAGTAAGCAGGCGGGGGTGGCTAACTGCCCTGGTTATTCAGGATGTTTGTTTTATCTGATTAAAAGATTCACTGCCTGCCCATCAAAAGAGACAATGCGGGTATTCACCCACTGGCTGAAATGGCAGGAGATTTTACACGAGAACTAAATTATCCGGATAGAGGGGGAAGGCCCGGGGCAGATTATTGAACGGCAGCGTTTACTTATTAGCCGGGGTGGCCAAGGCTGAACAAAGCATGCCATGCGTCATCCTGCTGCAGTCCGTTCAGGGTATAAGAGAGCTGATCGAAACTTTTAGGGTTTTCTTTTTTTATTCCTGAGTGTCATCAGGTGTATACCGGTATTTACAAAGAGATTGCCAGCAGGGCGGTTATCCACCAGTAAGATTGCGCCATCATATTTGTTCGCCAGTTGCAGCCTGCCGTTGATGCGCACACCGGCGTTGAAGCTGATACGCCAGTTTTTGTGAATGGCTTTTTCATACCCGATCCGGGGCCTGATTTCTCCGCGCTGCCAGTAACTGTCATGAAAAGCCGTACCCGGTGCGCCGAAATGAAACTGTGCTCCTTCCAGGTCATATCCTGCGGTGAACAGATTTTTATCATCCGGTGCATACCGCAGGGCAGCCCGGGCGGGAAGGAGCATTTCAATACCCCATTTTTTGTTGAAACTTCGGTTCATCAGGAATGCCGGCAAATGAATCACCCGGCCAAAACGGTAAGCCCGGAGCACGCCCATGCCGGTCATGGAGGATACGCCTTTCTTCCAGCCGTAGATCAGTGCTCCACCTGCAAAGAGATTACTGAATCCCGGTCCGTTGCGGAAAGATTGTCCGTTGCCATTAAACTCAGTGGATACATTCAGCAGCAGAAAATGCCGCTGATCCAGTGGTTTAAATATATTGGCACTGGCAGTGAAACTGTGAAAGGCGGATTGATCAAGCAATTGGGAATACAGATCCATACCTGGATTACTGAGATCAAACCGACTGTACCAGTAGCCCAGGTCCATCGACACGTAAAGCCTGGGTTTCATCACCAGATTCTTATTATAACCCAGCCTGAGACCCTGCACATGGCTGATGCGCTGCTGTTGCGGTACTCCGCCGGCATGTGTATACTGTACCAGTTTGTTATCAAACCCGGATTGAATCTCGAATTGCAGCGACAGGGCCTTTTTCGGAACAGAACCCACAACGAGGGGATTACAGAATACGGCCGGCTTTTTGGCCATCGTTTGGGAAATGCCGGAATGGAAGCTGCATAAGCAGGCCAACAAAAAGATGATTCTCACAGGCAAATCGTTTTGGGTGAAACAGTTGAACCACCGGTTTGTTCAAATCCACCAGCCCGGCTATCTCCCTGTGCCCGCCTCCTGCTGCCGTTTCCCGTCATCCGGCCACCCCGAGGGGCGAAAAGTACAGGAAGATGCCGATGATGATGAGCAGCACCACTACCGACAGCCAGACATCAGCTGCATTCCAGCTGGCCCGGGAGGCAGCCTTATCCGCCTCTACCGTGGTGGCAAACGTGAGTCCGTTGAGCTGCTCCGCAGAAGGCCGGGGAGTCAGCAGACTCACCACCACCATCAGCACCACCGAAAACAGAAAAAGAAAAATACAGAAATAGAGGAAGTTGAGGGTGGCAAAATCGTACATCCACCCGCTGAGGGTATCCTTGCGGAGTTCAAGAATGATGCGCAGTACCCCGATGGCAAAGCCGGTGATCATGGCAGTATAGGCTCCCTTCGCATTGATCCGTTTTGAAAAAACACCCAGGAGGAAAACTGCCGCAATGGGGGGCGCCAGGTAGCTCTGCACACTTTGCAGGTACTGGTATAAAACACCCGAAATTTTAGACATCAGCGGAATCCAGATCATCCCCAGGATCACCACCACTGCCGTGGTGATGCGGCCCACCTTCACCAGCTGGTGATTGCTGGCCTGCGGACGATACTTTTTATAAATATCCATGGTGAATAAAGTGGAACAGGCATTGTATACCGAAGCCAGGGAACTCATGAGGGCCGCCAGCAATCCGCCGGCCAGCAAACCACGCAGCCCCACCGGCAACAGCTCGCGTACCAATGTGGGGAATGCCTGGTTCGGATCATCCAGCTGCAGTTTACCCTGCTGCTGCAGGGCAAAGGCTATAATACCCGGAATCATGAAAATGAAGAAAGGCATCAGCTTCAGGTAGGCCGCGAATATCGTACCCCGGCGTGCCTGCTTTTCATCTCTTGCGGCGAGACAGCGTTGTACAATATGCTGATCGGTACACCAGTACCAGATCCCCACGATGGGAGATGCCAACAGGATACCGGCCCAGGGAAAATCCGGATCGCTCAGCGGGGGAAACATACTGAGTTTTTCTTTCGGTATCGACTGCATCAGTCCATCCCATCCGCCTACTTTATCCAGCCCGTAAAACATCAGCACGGCCGAACCCAGCAGGAGTACAATGGCCTGGATCGCTTCCGTATACATCACCGCATGCAGTCCGCCGAAAACAGTGTATACCCCTGTTACCACCACCAGGATGATGGCCGCAGTCCAGAAATCAGTACCCGGAAAAAAGATCGTGATTACCGTAGCTGCGGCAAAAATGGTGACCGAGGCCTTGGTGATGATGTAACTGAGCAGCTGTATAACAGAGAGCAATATACGCGACTGGGGGTTGAACCGCCTTTCCAGGAACTCCGGCATGGTATACACCATACTGCGCATGTAAAAGGGCACAAATACCCAGCCCAGCAGCAGGATGATCCAGGAATGCAGCTCGTAATGGCCCATGACCAATCCTGACTTTGCCGCCGTGCCCGCCAGTCCCACAATATGCTCCGAACCCACATTCGACGCGAGGATGGATGCCCCGATCACAAACCAGCCCAGGTTCCGGTTGGCCAGGAAATAATCCGAAGGCGAGTCCTTGCTTTTTTTAATCGACCATACAGATATTCCCGCAATTACAGCGAGATACAGCACGATAAAGATCCAGTCAACAGGACCGAGTAAATGCTCCATGCGGAAATTTTAAATGATTCAGATATAGCGGTTGATGATATTTTCGAGCCATTCCTGCCGTCCGCTCTTCGCAGCAGGCTCTCCGGATTCAAGGGCAATCTGTCTAAGCTGTTCCAGGGAAAGCGTACCGTCCTCAAAGGCTTTTCCCATACCACTGTCGAAACTGGCATAACGTTCCTTCCTGAAAGTACGGTATTCACTTTTTTCCAGTATATCCGCGGCCGCGGTCAGCGCCCGGGCAAATGCATCCATGCCGCCGATATGGGCATAGAACAGGTCAGCCGGGTCCGTGGAGTTCCGGCGGATTTTAGCGTCGAAATTGATACCACCCCCTCCGAAACCACCGGCCTCCAGGATTACCAGCATCGCTTCGGTGAGTTCATATACATTATTGGGAAACTGGTCGGTATCCCAGCCATTCTGGTAATCGCCGCGGTTGGCATCGATGCTGCCCAGCCTGCCCGCATCCGCAGCCATCTGCAGTTCATGCTGGAAGGTATGACCGGCGAGGGTGGCGTGGTTGACTTCAATATTCAGACTGAAATCACCGAGCAGATCGTACTGGCGTAAGAATCCGAGCACGGTTTCCACATCGTAATCGTACTGGTGCTTGCTGGGTTCGCAGGGTTTGGGTTCGATAAAAAAGGTACCGGTAAATCCGTTACGCCGGGCGTAGTCCCTGGCCATGTGCAGGAAACGGGCCAGGTGCTCTTTTTCGCGTTTGGTATGGGTATTGAGCAGGCTCATATAACCCTCACGCCCACCCCAGAACACATAATTTTCACCCCCCAGCTCAATCGTGGCATCCAGGGCAGCCTTTACCTGCGCCCCGGCATGTGCCAGCACCTGGAAATCAGGATTGGTGGCCGCTCCGTTCATATAACGCCGGTTCGAAAAAAGGTTGGCGGTTCCCCACAGGAGCCGGATACCGGTTTGTGCCTGCTTTTCTTTGGCATAGGCGGTGATGGCCTGCAGCCGCTTTTCATTATCCGCCACATCATTGGTAAAATCCACCACATCCACATCATGAAAACAGTAATAAGGCAACCCGAGCTTGTGCATGAATTCAAATGCCGCATCCATCTTTCGCTGCGCACGCTCCAACGGATCGCTGATGCCGTTCCATCCGAAAAGATGCGTGGGTTCACCAAAAGGATCAGCGCCATTTCCACAGAAGCTGTGCCAGTAAGCACAGGCAAACCGGAGATGGTCTTTCATGGATTTGCCCGCAATGATTCTATTTTCATCGTACCAGCGGAAAGCCAGGGGGTTATCGGTACCCGGACCTTCATACCGGATCGTTGGTATGCCGCTGAAATATTCGTGAACAGTTGTACTTGTCATTGCCTGTATAGATTTAATGTATTAAAGAAATAACTGCAGACTGTTGTACCAGCGTTCATACAGTGGGGTATAGCTATCCACTGCATCCGGCTCTATCACGGCAAGCGGGCTGATACCCGCAAAGGCGTTCTCCACGGTAAAAACACCAGCTCCGATCCCCGCCCCCATCGCCGCGCCGGCACTGCCATCGCTGTGATACAGCTCTACGGGAATGCCCAGCAGATTCACCAGCGTTTTCCCGAATACCTCACTCAGGAACATATTGGCCTGCCCGGCTCGTAAAACAGCCGGCGCAATGCCTGTAGCGCGCAGCAGATCCATCCCATACCGGAACGCGGCCGCCACTCCTTCCAACCCCGCCCGGTAGATATGCGCATGACCATGCCTGTTATAGTCAATATGACAGAGCTGTGCGCCTATAACCCGGTTATGGAACATCCGCTCGGCGCCATTGCCAAAGGGCAGCACTACCAGCCCGTTACTGCCGGGTGGCACTGACACTATCTGTTCATTGAGGAATGGATAAGAAAGAGCGGAATCCGTAAGTCCCCTCACCCAGTTGCTGGTGATACCCGCCCCGTTGATACAGAGTAAAACGCCCGTGCTGGTTTGATCAGCAGTATGGTTTACATGGGCGAAGCTGTTTACCCGGCCCCCGGGATCACTGCACAGCTGGTCGCTCACCGCGTACACCACACCGGAAGTACCCGCGTTGATGGCCACTTCCCCGGGGCGCAACACATTCAGTGAAAGGGCATTGTTGGGCTGATCACCCGCCTTGTAAGTAACGGGAATGCCTGTACGCAGCTGAAGTGCCACAGCTACAGAATTCTGCAGACGGCCGTGCTCCGCAAATACATCCTTCACCTCGGGAATAAAAGCAGGATCCAGAGCAAGAGCGTCCAGCACCGGCATTGCGACTCCGTGTTCCCTGAAATTCCAGAGTACGGCTTCAGAAAGGGCCGATACCGTAGTACCCAGTGTACCGGTGAGCCGCAGGGCAATAAAATCGCCCGGCAACAGCATGCGGTGTATCTTTTCGTAAACGTCCGGCTCCTTGTCATTCACCCAGGCCAGTTTAGCCGCCGTAAAATTTCCGGGAGTATTGAGCATCGAATGCATGCAGGCCGCTTCGCCGATCTGCCGGGCAGCCGCATTTCCATAAGGCACCGCCCGGCTGTCGCACCAGATAATGCTGTCGCGGAGCACTTCACCCCGCTCATCCACCAGTACCAGGCCATGCATCTGGTAGGCGATACCGATGGCGCCGATATCTGCAGGATGGTAAGTTCCCGACTGGTGCGCCCGGAGAATAGCCTGCTGCGTATACTGCCACCAGCTCTCCGGAGCCTGTTCCGCCCAACCGGGTTGCTTTGAAAGAATCGGCGCCTCTGTTTCCGGGAAAGAGGCGGATGCTATCAGTTGCCGGGAATCGCTGTCGATCACAGACACTTTTACAGAAGAAGTACCAATATCTATTCCCAGCAACAGCATACAATCGTTTTACAGAACGAAACTACCCGCTCCCTGAAAAAGAGGCTGTATCAATTTTGTTGAAAATCTGCACTATTTTAATTGCTTAGCCTCTATGGAGTCACCATTTTGCTTAATATTGGCCATGAAACCCTTTATAGAAAAGCCCCCGCTCACTAAAGAACATTCGTTTCTCGCCAAAACGTACCGTACACCCCACTTCGAAATACCCTGGCACCAGCACATTGAATATGAGTTGATTTTATTTACTGAAGGAGAAGGCCTGATTTTTATGGGCAGTTATGTGGGTGACTTCAAGCCGGGAGATATTTTTTTCATCGGATCCAACCTCCCGCATACCTTCCAGAAAGCTTCCGCAGGGATGATCGTGAACGCAGTCGTCATCCAGTTCAGAAATGATTTCTGGGGAGAACAACTGCTGGCTCTGCCCGAGAGCAAACAGATCAGGAAAGTGCTTGAGATTGCTGCCAACGGCATCCGGGTTTCGCCATCACAGGCGGCGCTTTTAGCAGTTCCCATGCAATCCCTGGAGCATGCAACCGGATTTGAACGCATCCTGGGTCTTTGTAATTGTCTCCAGGTGCTGAGCGGCGATCGTAAAATGCAATCATTATCTGCACCCACGCATCTTTCTTTTAATGAAAAGAAGAAGGAGCGGATCGACCGCATCTTCCAGTACACCATTGATCATTTCCAGGAAACCATTACACTGCAGGAAATTGCAGGATATGCCAGTATGAGTGTTCCGGCCTTCTGCACCTATTTTAAGAAATGTGCCAAAAAACCCTATATCAGTTTTCTGAATGAAGTACGCATCGGTTTCGCCGCCAGTCAGCTGGCAGATACCCAAAAGTCCATTGAGTCCATCTGCTATGAAAGCGGGTATAACAGCATCACCCACTTCAACCGCCAGTTTAAAAGGATAAAAAAAATGAACCCCTCCGCTTACCGGAAAAAATTCAGCAACAGCCTGATCTGATGATCACGGCAACTAACCGCTTCTTTATTCAGTATCCCTGAAAATCAGCTGTGCAATAAGCCAGCTGCTGTTATTAACTGTAAAACAGGAAAGCTTTATAAATGAAAGATCAATCCGCCGCCTAATCAGGTCCTCCCGAATCTTACATCTTACATCTAAAATCTTACATTCTGCATCTCCCTCATCTCCTGTACGCCGGGTGAAATTGCTCCAGTGTCTGCCGCAGATATTTCCGGTCGAGATGGGTATAGATTTCCGTGGTGGTGATGCTTTCATGCCCCAGCATTTCCTGCACCGCCCGCAGATCGGCCCCGCCTTCCACCAGGTGGGTGGCGAAGGAATGCCGGAAAGTATGCGGGGAAATATTTTTTTGAATACCTGCACGGCGCGCCAGATCCTTGATCAGGGTAAAAACCATCACCCGGCTGAGCCCTTTTCCACGGTGGTTGAGAAATAGTACATCTTCATGCCCGGGCTGCACTTTCGTATGTACCCGGATGTTGTGCCGGTATATATTTATGTACTTCACCGCGTCGCTGCCCACCGGCACCAGCCGCTCTTTATCCCCCTTACCGGTAACGCGCACAAAACCTACGTCGAGGTACAGGCAGCTGATACGCAGACTAACGAGTTCGCTTACACGCAAACCGCAGCTGTACAGGGTTTCCAGCATGGCCTTGTTACGGCCGCCCGCCGGCTGGCTGAGGTCAATCTGTCCGATAATACTTTCGATCTCCTCAAAACTGAGCACATCCGGAAGGGCGCGTTTCAGCTTGGGCGCTTCCAGCAGCACCGTGGGATCGGTACTCACCACCTGTTCAATCAGGCAGTATTTAAAAAAGCTGCGGATGCCTGAGATGATACGGGCCTGTGAACCGGGCAGCAGCCCGATCTGCGCCACCCATTTCAGGAAGGCCTCCAGGTCTTTCAGCTGAACCTCCTTCGGCGCAGGCTGAATGCCCTGCTCTTCAAAATAGGCAGTGAGTTTATCCAGGTCCTGCAAGTAGGCCAGCACAGAATGATCGCTCAGCGATTTTTCCAGCTGCAGATACGCTTTGAATCCTTTCCGGTAGGGCTCCCACATGGGTGAAAAGTAAAGAGTAAAAAGTAAAAATTCAAAAGTAAAAAGTAAAAAACGACCCTTACCTCAGCAGGCTCCCCTTTTGACTTTTTAATTTTGACTTTTGAATTTGAATTTGAATTTTGAATTTCCATTTTGCATCCTCCCTCCGAATCAATATCATTGCACCGCATTTCATTCAACCATCACTAACCCGCTTATGCAAGTAAACCTGCGTGCTTTCAAACAACAGTTCCTTCGTAAAAAAAGAGCTTTCCGTTCCTTTCTCACCCGGCTTGAAAATAATCCGCCCAAAAAACTGCACGCCCTGATGGTGGAAGTGGACCGGGAAGTGTGGGCGGAAACAGACTGCCTCAGCTGCGGGAACTGCTGTAAAAAAATGACACCTACGTTTACGCCCGCCGATATCAAACGCATATCCGCGCATTTCAGCATGACGCCGCAGGCTTTTAAAGACAAGTGGCTCACTTATGAAAAAAGAGACGGCGACTGGCAGAACGTAAAACAACCCTGCCAGTTCCTGGATCTGAAAACCAACAAATGCAGCATCTATCCCATCCGGCCGGCCGATTGCGCCGGGTTTCCGCACCTCACCAAAAAAAATCCCACGGATTACATGCACGTGCATAAGCAGAATATCGAATACTGCCCGGCCACCTTTAAGATGGTGGAAAAGATGAAGGCCCGCCTGCAAACAACCGCTTAATAAAATACATCCTCTATCAGTAATATTTCAGGCTCCCGGTTGTGCATTAATGTGATGGCAACAATATTGAACTGAATCCGCTTCCACTGCGGATGCCTGTACAGGTATTGTTCCGCGGCGCCGGCCAGGTACCGCATCTTCCCTTTACCCACCTGGTCTTCAGGGTTGCCAAAGCGCCTGCCGTGCTTCGTTTTTACTTCCACAAAATGAAGGATACCGGCGTGTGTGGCTATGATATCGATTTCCCGGTGTCCTGCCCGCCAGTTGCGTTCCAGTACCTGCCAGCCTTTAGTAGCCAGGAATTCAACGGCGAGCCGCTCCCCCGCCCGCCCGGTGTCGAGGTGTTGTGCCATGTGGCTGTATTTGGGTTAAAGCTTTCAACAGGCTGTCAATAAATGCTTTCACCAATTATTGGTTCGCAGTTATTATTACCTATTTTTGTGCGTCTAAAAACGCTTACATGAAGATAGATAAATCCATCATATTTTCTTTCGTTCTGCTGGTGCTGATCGCTTCCCTCTACCGGGTGCTGCCCGGAAGGCCGCTGGGCTTCGCACCGCAGATCGCCATGGCCCTGTTCAGCGGCAGCATTATCCGTACACGGTCGCTGTCATTTGCGATGCCTTTATTGTCTATGTTCATCTCCGACCTGCTGTACCAGGCACTTTTTACACTGAACCTCACCAGCATTCCCGGTTTTTACGATGGCCAATGGCTGAATTACCTGCTGTTCGCGGCAGTAACCGTCATCGGCTTTGCCATCAATGCCGGTAAGTGGATCCATATTTTTGCAGGCGGTGTAGCTGGTACCCTATTCTACTTCCTCGCTTCCAATTTCGCGGTGTGGATCGGTGGCGGACTGGCACTGAACAACCTGCCTTATCCGAAAACAATGGCAGGACTGGCCGAATGTTATACAGCCGGTCTCCCCTTCCTGAGCGGAAGCTTTTATGCAACAATTGTATTCAGTGGAATCCTGTTCGGCGGTTACCGCCTGGTGAGCCGCAGCCGGGCAACCAGCACTACTCCTGCGTAAATTAAATTGTACTGATAAAAAAAATCCGGGCAGTTACCCGGATTTTTTTATGAGATAAATGCTTCCTGCATCTTTTTCATCAGCTCTTTCTCCAGCATTTTCTGCGCAATGGCAATCATATTCCGGAAGGCAGTAGCATGGGAAATACCATGCCCGATAATAACGGGTTTGGCTACCCCCAGCACCGGCACACCTCCGTACATTTCAAAATTGAACCGGTTGAAGTATTCATCCTGTATCCCGCGGCGCTGAACGATATCATACACACTCTCCGCCATTTTCAGCACCACATTTCCGGTAAATCCCTCACACACCATTACATCCGCTGTATCCTGCAGGATATCCCTGCCTTCAATATTTCCTATAAATTTTATCTGGCTGTTCTCCTTCAGCAAAGGATAGGTGGCCTGGGCCAGCAGGTTTCCTTTTCCTTCTTCCTCCCCGATATTGACGAGCCCTACACGTGGCTGCTCAATACCCAGGATATGTTCGGCATACAGTGAACCGAGGATGGCAAACTGCTGGAGGTTTTCCGGCTTGCAGTCGGCATTGATGCCCGCATCGAGCAGCAGACCGAGGGAGCCATTTTCCCGGGGCATATAGGCCCCGATTGTAGGACGGCTCACGCCTTCAATGGCTTTGATGCTGAACAGGGCGCCCACCATCATGGCCCCGGTATTCCCGGCGCTGATAAAGGCATCGATGGCACCGGAGGCGAGCATTCCAAAACCCATGGCGATGGAGGAATCCTGCTTTTCGCGCAGCGCTTTGGTGGGATGTTCATTCATAGCGATCACCGTTTCGGCATGCACCAGCCGGATATCATCGCCGGTGGAAATACCTTCGGCATCCAGCAGGGGCTGCACGGCATCTGAACGGCCAATCAGGGTAAGCTGAACGCCGGGCGTTTTGCCCGCCGACAGCAACTGTGCCAGACCTTTTACCGCTTCAGCCGGGGCGAAATCACCCCCCATCATATCGAGGCCAATGTTCATGGAAACTGCTTTAAACGAAAATTCTAAGCTCCGCACCCGACTGTATGCCGGATACAAAACTTAGAATATTAAAAGGAAATTCACTTATGCTTTCAGCGGAGCCTTTTCAGCTACCACTTCACCTTTGTAGTACAGCTTTCCTTCGCTCACGTGTGCGCGGTGACGCAGGTGGGTGAGCCCGGTGGTTTTATCCACTGTGAGGGTGCTGGCTTCGGCCTTATAGTGGGTCCTTCTCTTGGCACTGCGCTGCTGGGAGTGCCGGCGTTTGGGATTGGGCATATCTGTATTTTTTTATGATGCTGTTTAATCAGGGTTTGCGTTGCCGCTTGCCCTTGGTTGTACGAAACTGGTCGAGGCCTTTCCAGAGGTCGTTGGCGTTGGACTGATCATCGTGGGTTTCCATCAACTTCAGCTTGGCCAGCACTTCCTGGTTGCATTTCGGGCCTCCGAATTCCTCCGGACTGCAGGTTTTTTGCATCGGAACGCTCAGGCTCACGAATTCAAAAATCCATTCGTTCAGGTGCAGGTGACTTTCCGTCCGGGAGATATAATAGATATCCGGGTCTTCCTCTTTGTCATTCATCTCCTCCGGGTTATCCACCATCTTCACCACCATATTGAACTCATCCCAGAGATCCATGGTGATGACATTGCTGCAACGGTCGCAAACCACATCCGCCCGCCCGCCTATTTCAAATTTCAGGAGCATGAAACTGGTCTTTTTATCCAGTGTCAGCTTTACCTGCGCGAGGCAGTTGGTGAAGTCGCGTGTTTCAGCTTCTGCAAAGAACTGGTCATTCACTTCGTAACTGAACTCGTGAATACCGGGCTTTAAACCAACAAATGCAATCTCAAACACATTGCGCTTACTCATCACTTTGGGTTTAAAGGACGGCGAAGGTAGTGCTTTTTGGCCGAATACAAGCAATTGAGGGATGAAAATTTACACAGATTCCCGCCAGGGATACCGAATTCCGTAATTTTAAGCCCATGAAACTGAACCGGAAATGGGGGTACTGGCTGCTGCTCCTGCTGCCGGTTGTGCTGATCCGTTCAGCCGCCGCCTTCCCGGCATGGGTGGAAGCGTATTATGCCACAGGCATTTATCCCCTGGTTTCCACGGCCTTAAAGTACCTTTCAGGCTGGCTCCCCTTCAGCCTGGGCGATGTAATCTATGGGGGGCTGATCGCATGGTTGATATTCCGCCTGGTCAGGCTTTTCCGCACAACCCGCTTCCGCAGTCTTCCCAAAGAAACCCTCCGCGTCGCCGCTAAACGGCTGATGGTTGCGCTCATTATCCTCTATACTGCTTTTAATCTCCTCTGGGGACTCAACTACAACCGGCTCGGGATCACCCATCAGCTGGACATCCGGCATGATTCCGTGAGCCCGGCCGATTTGCGGGTACTTGACTCCCTCCTGCTGCAACGGGTAAATACAGCCAAGTCGGAATGCCTGGCCAAAGCGGCTCCCGTACCCACCGGACGTGCCATTCTGTTCGGGGCCGTGCAGGCCTATGAGGCGGCAGCCCGCCAGCACCCCTTTTTACAATACCGGCCGGCCGCCGTAAAACCCTCCCTCTGGGGATGGGCCGGTAACTATATCGGCTTCACCGGTTACTACAACCCCTTTACCGGGGAGGCACAGGTGAATACCGGGGCGCCCTATTTCCTGCTGCCGTATACAGCCTGTCATGAAATAGCCCACCAACTGGGATATGCCCGGGAAAATGAAGCCAACCTGGTGGGTTACCTGGCGGCCAGCCAGTCGCCGGATCCGCTCTTCCGGTATTCCGTGTACCTCGACCTCTTTGTATATACCCAGCGTGCCCTGTACCCCGCAGATTCAGCCTCCGTGAAAAATTTCGCGCAGCAGTTACTGCCGGAAGTACGTGCGGATCTGCGTACCTGGCAGGCTTTCCTCGAGGCCCACCGCTCTCCCCTGGAGCCGGTATTCAGAAAGCTGTACGGATTCTACCTGGAAAAAAATGAACAACCCGCAGGCATTAACAGTTATGATGAAGTAACCACCTCGCTGGTGGCATATTACAGAAAATATGGCCGCTTGTAACCCAGTTTTACTGCCGGCTACACACCATTCAAACCCTTCATCGATTGTTCAGATCATCAAGCTTGCAGGAGCCCTGTATTCTCAACAATTTGCGTTAGGTTTGCAGCATCGCCTCTTTAATCCTTTTACCTAAAAAATCATCAACCGCCATGAATCTGCAGTTACAGCGCCCCATCGCCTTTATCGACCTGGAAACAACCGGCGTAAGCCTCTCCAGTGACCGCATCGTTGAAATCGCGGTGGTCAAAATCCTGCCCGACGGAACCCGCCAGGTAAAGCGAAAACTGCTGAACCCTGAAATGCCCATCCCGCCGCAGTCGACCGACATTCATGGCATCAGCGATGAGATGGTAAAAGACGCGCCCACCTTCAAGCAGGCAGCGAATGAACTCAAACAATTCATTGAAAACTGCGACCTCGGCGGTTACAACAGCAACCGTTTCGATATCCCATTGCTGATGGAAGAATTTCTGCGCGCCGGTATCACTGTTGATCTCTCCGCTAAAAGAATGGTGGACGTGCAGCATATTTTCTATACCATGGAACCCCGCACCCTCAGCGCCGCCTACCGCTTTTACTGCGCGAAGGAACTGGAAGGCGCCCACAGCGCGGAGCATGATGTAAACGCCACCATCGAAGTTTTACTGGCACAGCTGGAAAGGTACCCGCAACTGGGCGACAGTGTAGACTCCATTCTGCAACTGATCGGTGAAGAAAAAATTGTGGACTATGCCCGCCGCTTCATCTTTGATGAAAAAGGCGTGGAAGTGTTCAATTTCGGAAAACACAAAGGCAAACCGGTAACGGATGTGCTGAAGGCTGAACCCCAGTACTACGACTGGATGATGCGCGGTGATTTTCCGTTGCATACCAAGCAGAAACTCACGGAGATACTCAACCGTACGCTGTTAAAGAATAACTAAAAGCCGCCCGTTAACAAAACAGCCCGGAAATCTCAGCGGGAAATAGTATATTCGTACCACACCCGGAACAGGACTACTTTGGAAAAACTGGTTATTATACCTACCTACAACGAAAAGGAAAACGTTGAGCGGATTATTACGGCCGTGTTTGAACTACGGCAACACTACCATGTGCTGATCATCGACGACGGATCACCGGATGGTACCGCCGCGATTGTAAAATCACTAATTCCCCGTTATCCCGGACAATTATTTATTGAAGAAAGAAAAGGCAAACTGGGCCTGGGTACCGCGTATATTCACGGCTTCCACTGGGCCCTGCGCAACGGCTACCAGTACATTTTTGAAATGGATGCCGACTTTTCGCATAATCCCAAAGACCTCGAAAGACTGTATGTGGTTTGTAAAGAGGGCGCCGGCATTGCCGTAGGCTCCCGCTATGTAAAAGGCGGCGCGGTGATGAACTGGCCGGCTAACCGCATCCTCCTTTCGAAAGGCGCTTCTCTGTATACAAGACTTATCACCTGGATGCCGGTGAAAGACCCTACCGCCGGTTTTGTTTGCTACCGCCGCGAAGTACTGGAAACCATGAATCTCTCTGCCATTCACTTTGTGGGATATGCGTTCCAGATAGAAATGAAATTTGCCGCGTGGAAACTGAACTTCCTCATCGCCGAGGTACCCATCACTTTCATCGACCGCAAACTGGGCGACAGCAAAATGAATAAGGGCATCATCAAAGAAGGCGTGCTCGGGGTGCTCAAACTGCGCTGGATGAGCATGTTTAAAAATTACCGGCGCACGGTTAAAAACCACAGCCCCGTTGAATTCAGCCGTGAAGACGCTCCGTCATTCAATTCCCCGGAAGTGGCGGTGGAACAGAAATAAAGCGGGGTTTTATTGCTTCTCCAGCAAAGCTTTCAGGTTACTGAGCCCGGTTTCAAAATCTTTTCCGATCGATTCATCCATATCCATAAACAACCGCATAAGGTTGAGCGGGTAATTCATCTTTCCTTTAAATCCCCATTTCACCCGCGTATGGGCGCTGTCAGTGGCAGTTGTTGTAAACCAGGTTTCCGCCTGCGATTCAAAAGGCTCCAGGAACCGGAGAGCATAATCAATCCGTTCACCTTCGGTGATTTTCGTAATTTCCTGTTCGCCCGATCCCACATCATCTTTTTTACTTTCCCAGGCCGACACAAAGCCCACGGTACCGTCGGTACCCCGGTAACTATGTACCATGGCCGGATCCATAGAAGCCCACTTGCTGTACTGTTCCTGGTTTTTCAACAGTTTGATGAAAGCGAAAACCTCGTTTTTAGGGCGATTGATCAGCACCTCTTTTTCTGTGCCGATTTCCTTTTTCACAAAAAGTGCAGTAATCAGTGCTGCCGCGATTATGATCAAAACGGTCAGCAGGATGGCTTTGATGATTTTCATGTTGAATTTTTTGGAGATTTATATCTAAAGAAACTCAACAAAATAAAGGATTCTTTACAAACAGTCAAGATCAGCCCGCAATACTTTGCAGTATGGATAGGGCCGGTTTCTGCATCTGAAGAAAAGCTTTCATCAGTTCCGGACCCTTTACCGGATCTTCCATCCATGCTCCCAGCTTTGCCGGTATAATCTGCCAGGAAACGCCGTATGCGTCTTTCATCCAGCCGCAGGATTGTTCCTCACCTCCTTTCTCCAGCAAACGGTTCCAGCAATGATCAATTTCCTCCTGCGTATCACAGGCCACCACCAGTGACACACCCTCCGAGAACCGGAATGCATGTTCACCAGGGCCATCCATAAAAACCAGGTTTGTACCATTCAGTGTACATTCCCCAAACATCAGCTTACCCGCATATATATCACCCTCCGGGTAGTACACCGGCACTCCCTGTTCAGACCGGGGAAAAACAGACACATACTGCCGCAGGGCTGCTTCCGCTTTTCCGAAAACCGGTCCGGTAAACAGGAGGCAGGGCCTCAGTTGCGGAAGCGGGTTGTCGGGATCCGTCATCATCAGCTGCCAGGTCATGCCATAACGATCCCGCAGCCAGCCGTAACAGGGGCTCCAGGCATAGCTGCCCAGGGGCATCATCACTTCTGCACCATCGGACAAACCCTGCCACACGCGTTCTGTTTCAGCCTGCCCGTTACAGGTAACAAAAAAGGAAATGGAGGGATTGATGGCATACTGCTGTCCGCCGTTCAGGGCCATGATTTTTTTATCCAGAATGGTGAAATGCAGCACCTGCTCATTTTCCTGTTCCAGGATGCTGTTCGGGAATACAGATGCATACAAGTCAAAAGCGGCGCGGCCTTCTCCATTGAACCAGAGGCAGGGATAAAGCGGTTGTATCATAAAAAGATGGTTAAGTATGAAAGAATGGTTGCAGGCAGTGCAGCATGCAAACCGCTAACGGTGAAGCGTAGCTATATATCCGCAGAAAGAATCCAGGATCGCCTGCCAGCCGGCCTGCTGCAGTTCCCTGGAATGCACCTGTTCCGGTTCAAAAATTTCAGTGATGCGCACCCCCTCATTTTCAGGGGTAAACGTCACCGTTACCATCCGGCCGTTATCGATCCGGTAAACGATTTCACGCAGGGGAATTACCTGGGTATAAGAACCGCAGAAATCAAAGGAAGCGGAGCCATCCCGCGCTGCCATAGTGAAACAAAAACGGCCGCCTGTGTGCAGGTCATTAACAGCTGCAGGTGTATGCCAGTCAGCAGATGCCTGGTTCCACTGCATGATATGTTCCGGGTTGGTCCAGCATTCCCAAACCTGCTCCGGTGATGCAGCTGCACGGGCACTTACCTGAATGGGGGTGGTATCCATGTTGATCTTTTTAACTGCAGTTAAGATATACATTTCCACAGGTGCATTCCGGCACCCTTTATGAACGGCAATACCGCTATTTTTGTGGCGCAGGTGCATCCTGTCAGCCATATGAATATCGAACAGCACAAAAATGAAGACGCCCTGAAACTGGCCTGGTCGCAGGTACGCCAGCGCCTCGAGAAAATTTATGAGGGCGGCGGGAAAAAAGCCATCGAGAAACAACGCGAACGTAATAAAATGACTCCCCGGGAACGCATTGCCTACCTCTGCGATAAGGGACAGCCATTTGTGGAAATCGGCGCGTTTGCCGGGTATGATATGTATCCCGAAGAAGGAGGCTGTCCGGCCGGCGGCACCGTTGGCGGCATCGGGTATATCAGCGGACGGCAGTGCATGATCATCGCCAACGATCAAACGGTGAAGGCCGGTGCCTGGTTTCCCATCACCGGTAAAAAGAACCTGCGCCTGCAGGAAATCGCGATGGAGAACAGGCTGCCGGTGGTATACCTGGTTGACAGTGCCGGCGTTTACCTGCCCATGCAGGATGAAATTTTTCCCGATAAAGAACATTTTGGCCGCATTTTCCGGAACAACGCGAAGATGAGCGCCCTGGGCATCACGCAGATTGCGGCGGTGCTGGGCCCCTGTGTGGCCGGCGGCGCCTACCTGCCCATCATGAGTGATGAAACCCTGATGGTGGAAGGCAACGGCTCGATCTTCCTGGCCGGCCCCTACCTGGTGAAAGCCGCGATTGGCGAAGACGTGGATATAGAAACCCTGGGAGGTGCCAGCACCCATAATGCCATCAGCGGGATTGCCGATTACCAGTTTGAAAATGAACAGGCCTGCCTGGACCATATCAAAAAAATCATCGGAAAGCTGGGAGCCCCGGCCACAGCGGGTTTCAGCAGAACAGCACCGCAGGCGCCCGGCCGGCCGGCGAACGATATCTATGGCATCCTCGCGGAAGGCAACAGCAAACCCTATAATATGCTGGACCTCATCCAGTGCCTGGTGGATGCGGGCAGTTTTGAACCCTTTAAGGATCAGTATGGCAAAACCATTCTGTGTGGTTATGCCCGCATAGAAGGCTGGGCCGTAGGTATTGTTGCCAACCAGCGGCTGATTGTAAAAAGCAAAAAAGGGGAAATGCAGATGGGAGGCGTGATCTACAACGACAGCGCCGATAAGGCAGCCCGTTTTATCCTCAACTGCAACCAGAAAAAAATACCGCTGGTTTTCCTGCAGGATGTAACCGGTTTTATGGTAGGCAGCCGCAGCGAACATGCCGGCATCATTAAAGACGGCGCCAAACTGGTAAACGCGGTGGCCAATTCCGTGGTGCCCAAAATCACGATCATTGTGGGCAACAGCTACGGGGCCGGCAACTATGCCATGTGTGGCAAAGCCTACGATCCCCGTTTCATCTATGCCTGGCCCACTGCCCGCATTGCCGTGATGGGGGGTGAACAGGCCGCCAAAACCCTGCTGCAGATACAGGTGGCTTCCCTCAAGGCAAAAGGTAAAACCATCAGCCAGGAAGAAGAGGACCGGTTGCTCAAAGAAATCACCGGACGCTATACCACCCAGACAACCCCCTACTACGCCGCGGCCAGGCTGTGGGTGGATGCCATTATCGACCCGGGCCAAACCCGGAAACTGATTGCAGAAGGGATTTCAGCCGCGAATCACGCTCCCCTAGAAACGGATTTCAGAACAGGCGTTTTCCAGGTATGAGGATTTTGGAAAAAATCATTTCAAAATCAACTTTATAGCGGCGGAATACCAAAAAAGTATGTATTTTCACGCTTCGCAAAAAAGCACAGGCGTTAACCAGAATCAGACTTTTATGAGAAAAATTTTATCGGGCAAATTCCTGGCCTTCGCAGGACTGGCCCTGGTGTTATTACAATCCTGTAAAGACGACAGCAACCTTACCCGTCCCTTACCTCCCGCAGACGCATCTTTTACTGAAAGTTTCGATAATTTCCAGGAGGCGCTCTCCAACGGCTGGATGTCAGTTAACAAGAGTTTTCCGATGGGTGCCAAATGGTACGACCTCGCGGAAGCCCCCAACCTTGGCTCTGTGAATTATGTATCCGTGTATCACCCCGGCTGGGAACAAGCCCAGTTCACCCTGGATTCCAACCAGTTTCCCAGTGCACCCTTCCCCGGACGCTACTGGAAAAATGCTTTCTTTTCGCAGCGCGCAACCAATGGATATGCCGCCACCAGCATTGCTTGTGCTGAAGTGATTAACCTGAGAGGCGCCAGCAGCCTTTTTAATATCAGCAACTGGCTGGTATCTCCCAAAATCACGATCAAGAACGGTGACAAAATCAGTTTCTATGCTTACGGAGGGGATGTTTCCCGCATCCAGCTCTGGGTGAACCCCACCGGCAGCACCAATGTGGGCAGCAGCCCCGATAATACCGGTGATTTCACGCTCAAACTGGTGGATGTGAATCCCACTTTTGCATCAGAAGAAACTGATCCCGCCGGTGCCTTCCCCCAGGAATGGACCCGATTTGAAGGGGAAGTAAAAGGACTGACCGCCCCGGTGGAAGGCCGTTTCGGTTTCCGTTATTTCATGTACGGACGCCGCCCGATCCGCCTCTCTACGGTTGATCCCAACAATATTGACACTTTATTCCAGCAGATACACCGCACGGTTACCGGCCTTGATGAAGTACAGTTTACCAGTGCCAAATAATCTCCGTCAAAACCAACTATTTGTATGAAAAGATATTTTCAGATACTGTTATTAGGCTCCCTGGTTACCGGCATGGGCGCTTGTGATAAAAAAGACACCACCGCCCCGGTGAATGATCCCTCTTTTATTGAAGGCTTTGATAAGCTGAGTGATGCGGTTGCCCGCGGATGGGTAATTAAAAATAATACCCGCCCCCTGGGCACCATCAGCTGGGAACAGGGCAGCTATTATATTGCCCAGGCACCCACGTTCGACAGCAAGCTGGGTGGTACCAACTACCCCTACCTGGGTGGTTTTGGCGGGGCCAACCCCTCCTATTCCGGAGCTGATTTTGTAATGACCACCTCTGAATGCGGCAGCGGAGCAGCCCAGTGCAGCAACTGGCTGATCTCTCCCGAAGTGATGATCAAGAACGGAGATGTTGTGAGCTTTTACACCCGCACGTATGATAATCCCGCTGTAGGCGCCGACCGCATAGAAGTTCGCGTAAACACGGTGAACGGAACGGCTGATGTAGGCAGGGATCCGGAGAGTGTGGGCAATTTCAATGCGGTGATCCTCGATGTGAATCCCGATTACCTGCTGGAAGGAGATGGTTCCTACCCGGCTGAATGGACGAAGTATACAGCTACTGTAAGCGGACTGCCCTCAACGGCCGCGCGCAAATCACGCGTTGCCATCCGTTATTATGTTCCCGATGGTGGCCCCCTGGGAACCAACGGACTGGGTGTTGGTATCGACCAGTTCCAGTTTATTTCAGTTACCCGCTAAGGTTTATAAATTTTTGCATCAAAGGCTGTATCCCCGATACAGCCTTTTTTCATCCTGTATCTTTGCAACTTGACACGCTTTTTCACTTGTAATACCCTCTATCATCTGCTGCTGGTCATTCCGGCAATGCTGGTGGCATCCGCCTGCCGCGGACCGGTATCTGCGCGTCCGGCTGCTGAACAGGCTGCTTCCTCCCCTGCCCCAGACAGTATTGAAATGATCCGCAAAGCCCGGCTGGTGATAGACAGTATCAAAACCCAGCTGCAGGACGGCGACCTGGTTACCCGCAGTGACAATGATTATGAAAGCCGGATTCTGCAGAATTTTTCCAATGCGGATAAATCCTATTCCCACAGCGGACTCGTATTCCGGGAAGCGGAAGGATGGGTGGTATATCATGCGATGACCGGCGCCGAAAATCCGGCCGGTACCTGCCGCCGCGACCTGGTTGACAGCTTCGCAGATCCGGCACAGAAAAACGCACTGGGGATTTTCAGATACCAATTGCAATCCGAAGAAATCAACAGGCTGCACGAGTATGTTCAGGAGATATACAAAAAGAAGATACCCTTCGACGTTACCTTCAACCTGCAGAAAGACGATAGCCTGTATTGTTCGGAGATGATCTGGAAAGGACTCAGGCAAAGCACCCGGGGCCGGGTGATATTACCCACCAACCTGCTGTATAATTTCCGGCCTAAAATCATGGGTTATAAATACAACCAGGTGCTGCTGAAAAAATTTGAATACGTGAGCATTGATAACCTGTTCCTGAATCCCTACTGCAGGGAAATCCGCCGGATTGATTATTTCCATGACTGACAGCATACACTTATATACAGATGGCTCCTCCCGCGGCAACCCGGGGCCGGGTGGTTATGGCGTTGTACTGATCTGGGGACAGCACCGGAAGGAAATGTCACAGGGCTACCGCCTCACCACCAATAACCGGATGGAATTGCTGGCCGTGATTGAAGGACTGAAAGCGATTAAAAAGAAAGATATCCCGGTAACCGTCTACTCCGACAGCCAGTATATCGTGAATGCGGTGAACAAAGGATGGCTGGCGAACTGGATCCGGACCGATTTCAAAGGCGGCAAGAAGAACCCCGATCTCTGGCGGGAATTTTACCAACTCTCCCGGCAGTTCAAACTACGGTTCGTATGGGTGAAGGGACATGCGGATAACCCGCTGAATAACCGCTGCGATGAACTGGCTACATCAGCAGCGGCAGGCAAGCATTTACTGCACGACCGGGGGTATGAGGAGAGTGTTTAACATGGCTTTATAAGTTGCAAAACGGATAGCATCCTTGCGAAGGCAGGAAATTAGAATGCCGACTGCGGACCTGTCTGCGGATAGCTGAGGATGATCAATGATTTTCAGCTGAAGTACGCGTGTCTGCCCCCATAGAGACAATACTTATTTACCTGTGGATTTATTCTTTGATTCTGCTTTTTAAATCCATTTGGGAATGCAAAAATCTGGCAATTTCAATTTTATCTGATCCCTTTTTCCTGTAGAATTTAACATGTTGTCCGGCTCTAAAGCCCAGGATTTGTGCGTCAATTTCCGGGTATAATTTGCCTGATAATTTCCCGTTAGCCAATTCCTGACAGGTATCTAAAAGCATGAAATAGTATTTGTCCGCCTGCCGTTCAGACCATGTTTGAATTGTATATTCCCAAATGTCAGACAGGTCTGAAACCGCTTTGTTGCTAAGTTCGTATTTAGCCATTTTTTCTTCTTGCGGCTTTTAATTTGTCCAGATGCTTCTTTGGATCAAAATTTTTTGCTACTCCACTTGCAAATCCCTCTTCGATAGCTATTTTCAGCGTTTGTATTTTAACCTCTTCTTCCTCGAGAAGGCGTAGACCGGCTCTAATTACCTCGCTGGCATTTTTAAATCTGCCAGTTGAAACTTTTTCGTCCACAAAATCTTCGAAATGATCGCCTAAAGAGATAGATGTATTACGTCCCATAGCTGTTTAAATTTTAATAAAGTTACCAATTTTTGGTAACTTTAAAAATTTTAGTGTGCCGGAAAATCACAGCTAACTTCAGAAGTTTACATAAAAAAGCCCCGAACCGAAGTTGGGGGCTTTTTTATTATGTTACTTCTGTTGAATTAGAAGCTGTAAGCAGCACGCAGACCTACAAAAGAGGTAGTAGAACCACTTTTGGTCATAGCCTGGTATTTAACACCGAGGTCGAAGTTTTCAGACACCTGGTAGCCAAAACCGGGAGCATAAGTGAAAGCACTGCCACCGCCAGAAGCAGTAGAGAAGCTCATACCTACCTGTGCGTGGCCATAGAATTTCTCACCGAAAGTGAATTTACCACCAGCCAGAACGGGGATGAAGCTGGAAGAACCAGCACCATTCTTACCAGTGAAGGTCAGATAGCCTGCGCTCAGAGTGATACCTACGGTTTCAGCAGCAGCGTACTCGCCCATGATGTCACCACCTACGGCAAAGCTGGAGAAATTGCTGGCATCGCCGATGGGCAGACCTGCAGTTACACCTACACTGAACTTCAGAGATTTGTCGCTGCCTTTTTTGTCTTGTGCGTTAGCAGTGAACGCGATAGCTACGAGAGCTACTGCAATGATTGTTTTTTTCATGTTACCTGATTTAAGTTAAAAAAATGATGGCGCAAATATAGCGTGTTTCAACAAAACACAAGTGTAAAATACCTGTTTTTATTTAATGCAGTTTTTACACAACCAGTCAAATACTGACCATTACACATAATAATTAGTTAGCTGATATGCATTTTTTTGAATAATTTTCAAAAAACGACCTCATTTCGAACAATCGATTTAAAACACAGGGTAATAGTTATTAACATCCTGTAAACAAAAAAGCCGTTCCCAGAACGGCTTTTTAAAAGTTTGTAAATCAGTATATTAAGTTTAGAATACATACGCCAGGCGGAAACCAATGGCGCCAATGGTGCCGCTTTTTGCATAGGCATCGTACTTAAAGGTGGCATCCACCGCTTTACCGCTCTTGGTTTTGAATTCATAGCCCACCTGGGGTGAGTATGAAAATGCAGTTCCGGTGGCAAAACTACCCAGGAAACCCAAACCAGCCTGGAAGCTTCCGTATATTCCATCCGTCAGGAAATACTTCACACCTACCCTTACCGGGATGATGGTTTGTCCTTTGAATTTGACACCACCACCGGCAGACTTCCCATTGTACATGAGGATACCACCATAAGCGATCCCGTTCAGTTTGTCCTGCAGGGGAATTTCCAGCTGGGCACTGCCCCCGATACCAATGGAATGGGTGTTGGAGAAACCACCGGAGGCGAACCCCAGTTCAGCGCCCACACTGAATTTCATTCCGTCTTTGTCCTGGGCGTACACAAAGGAGGAAACAGCACATACACAAGCAAGTACAAGCAGTTTTTTCATTTAATGATTGTTTTGTTTGCGTCAAAGGTAAGGCAGGTGTACCAATGGGAGTTGTTTTTTACAGAAACGGTTAACCGTGGAGATTCTGAAACATATCATCGGTCATCCGCTTCAGGTCGTATTCCTCCTTCCAGCCCCAGTCGCGGCGGGCCACACTGTCATCAATACTCTGCGGCCAGCTGTCGGCAATCTGCTGGCGGTAATCAGGGTTATACATCATTTCAAAACCAGGTACATGCCGGGCAATTTCGGCGCCGATTTCACGGGGAGAAAAACTCATCCCTGATATGTTATAGGAGGTACGGACAGATATCTTATCGGCGGGAGCTTCCATCAGTTCAATGGTTGCCCGGATGGCATCGGGCATATACATCATAGGCAGGTAGGTATCTTCCCGTAGAAAGCAGTTGTACTTTTTTTCCTCGAGGGCTTCATGAAAAATCTCCACCGCGTAATCGGTGGTGCCGCCCCCCGGGGCACTCTTGTAACTGATCAGTCCGGGATAACGCAGGCTGCGCACATCAATCCCATACCGGTGGTGATAGTAATTACACCAGAATTCCCCGGCATATTTACTGATGCCATATACGGTGCTGGGTTCGATGATGGTTTGCTGGGGACATTGCTGCTTCGGGGAGGTAGGACCAAACACCGCGATGCTGCTGGGCCAGTACACTTTGTGAAGGTGTTCTTCCTTGGCAATATCCAGTACATGGAGGAGGCTCTGCATATTGAGGCTCCAGGCCAGATTGGGATTCTTTTCCCCGGTGGCGGAGAGGATGGCCGCGAGCAGGTAAATCTGTGTGATGTTCTGCCGAATTACCTGTACATGCAGCATCTCCTTGTTCATCACATCCAGGTTCACATAAGGTCCCGTGCCCACCAGCAGGGGATTCTGCTCGCGCAGATCACTGGCCACTACATTGTTATTTCCGTATATTTTCCGGAGGGCCAGGGTAAGCTCCACGCCTATCTGGCCGCTGGCTCCGATTACGAGGATGCGGTCGCGTATCATAATGCAATCGTTTATGCAGAGGGCTCAGCGCCCCATTCGTTTCAGTACTTTTTCAATGTCTTCCGGCGTATCAATACAATGACTGTCGAACCGGGTTGGTACACAACGGATCCGGTAGCCGTGTTCCAGCCAGCGGAGCTGCTCCAGTGACTCCGCCTTTTCCAGGGGAGAAACGGGCAGCCGGGTGATCTGCTCCAGGATATCAGCCCGGTAAGCATACATCCCCACATGCCGGTAATAACGGTGCCGGGTATGCCATTCTTTTTCATCCACTCCCTTCAGAAAAGGTATGGGCATCCGGCTGAAGTACAACGCCTCACTCCGGTCATTCAGTACAATTTTCACTTCGCCCCGGTCGAACAATATTTCATGGCTGTCTACCTCAATCATCTGTGTGGCCAGTTCCACTTTTCCATTTTCCAGCACAGAAGCCAGTTCATCTATCTGTTCCGGTTCGATGAAAGGCTCATCGCCCTGGATATTGATGACGTAATCAAAGGAAGTATCCAATTTTAAAAGGGCTTCCTGGCAGCGGTCGGTTCCGCTGGGATGATCCGCGGCCGTCATCACCACCCTGCCCCCGAAAGAACGTACGTGCTCCGCGATCCGGTCATTATCCGTTGCCACCACCACGGCCTGCAGCGAGCGGCTGCGGGAGGCCTGTTCATACACCCGCCGGAGCATGGTTTTACCACCGATATCCGCCAGGGGTTTCCCCGGGAAACGCGTGCTGGCCCAGCGGGCGGGTATGATGCCGGCAATCATGGTTGTGCAGGTACTACCTTTTCATTTTGAATGGTGAAATAGCCGGTGGAAAGCTGATTACGGAGGCCGAGATAATCTTTATAGGCATCGGTATAACGCATCCGGTGTTCCACCGCCACGGAATAATTGTTGCACATCGTCATCACAATTTCCGACACTTCACGCACGGCATGGTTGACACCGCTGTGTTTGGTGATATAATCAGCCAGGCGGTTATTCTCCGCAAATTCATTTAGCAACGGATTGGCAGAACGGCCTACCATAAACCGAACACCCGCCAGTTTGGCCAGCGAAAAATCAAGTACATCATCAAATACAAACAGGATATCGGCCGGTGAAATTTTATGCTGTTCGCAGAGATGCATCAGGGCCTGTTCCTTGTGCGATACCTTAAAATATACATGATTGAAATGCTCACGCTCCGCATAGGAGAAGGCCAGCCGGTTGTTTTCACCGGTAATCAGGATGGTGAGGGGCAGTTGTTTGTAGAGCAGAAAATGACTGAACCGCATCAGGTTCACAGCCATGGCATCCGTTTCACTGAAATTGCTGTGTCCCTCCAGGTTCTTGCGCCCATCGTTGAACACACCATCCCAGTCGAACACAAAAGCCTTCACATGTTTCAGCTTCTGCTTCAGGGTGGTGGGATTCACCACAAAATTACCTTTGAAATATTCTTCGGGGACGATACTGGCTCTCATAGTCAATCGTAAATAGTGAACAGAATATCCTGCTTGTAGCTTGCTGCGTTTTTCATCGGGAATGGCGAGGCTAACACTGGTTCAACATCATCCTTTAGTACTGCTGTTTTCTCCAACACTTGGTTCTTATTCCATCATTGCCTCCAACATTAAAGGCCTTGAAAATACTATAGGACTTTCAACCTTCTACTTTCAACCATCAACCTTCAACCTTCAACCTCCATCGCCCCCGAAGCACCGGCAATCCTCCCGCCATCTGCCAACCGCCACCTGCCATCCATTACCTCGCTTCCAGGTCCTGAATATCCAGCATACCCACCGGCTTACCGTTATCGGTTACCATGATGGTATCCACATTGGTTTTTTTGAAAAGGGCAGCCGCGTCATTCAGCAGCATACTGCCTTCAATACTTACCGGTGTTTTATATTCAAGGGCTCCCAGGGGCTGATCAAGGAATGCCGCTCCATCAGTTTGCAGATGCCGGCGCAGATCACCATCGGTGAACACCCCTTTTACCTGTAACTGGTCATCGGCGACTATGATGGCACCGAAACCAAACTCCGTCATTTTCACGATGGCGTCCTTGACATTGGTTTGTGCAGACACAACCGGGTTCACACCATTGATGGCTTCACTTACACGTACCGTCATCAGTTTGGTATCCTGCAGGAACTGTTCGGTACCCAGGGTGGTGAAATGATTATCCGTGAGTCCTTTCAGAATTTTTAAGGGCACGGTGATGGTGTGTACTCCAATATTCAGGGCATTACGTACATGCTCGGCATTGCGTACCGAACTGAACATGATTTTGGTATCGTAACCGTATTTCTCCACCGCATCCACGCATTGCTCTACGAGGCCGAGGGCGTCATGGCCCTGGTCCTGCAAACGGCCAACGAGCGGACAAACATAAGAAGCGCCGGCATGCATGGCCATATATGCCTGCTGCAGGGTATATACGAGGTGTACATTTACCAGCAGCCCGTCGTTGCGGAGCATTTTGCAGGCACGTACACCTTCCAGCGAAACGGGAATTTTAAAGACTGTTTTGGCAGGATCGAGTCCGAGATTGAGCTGCCGGTGTGCTTCTTTCACCACCTCTTCAGCTGTGTTGCCCAGCGCTTCAATCTGCAGCACCGGCACCATTTTGCTGAGTTTTACGATCATCCCGTCAATATCGGTGATGCCTTCCCGCTGCATGAAGGTGGGTGTGGTGGTTAAGCCATTCAGAAAGCCGAGTTTGAATCCTTCTTCAATCTCGCGGAGATTGGCTGAATCCAGGTATAGTTCCATGTAATCTTATTTAGGGGACGAAAATAGTTAATTAATAGGGAATGAGGATGAGGAACCGGGCGCCAACAGGTTTCAGACTTCCGAAGTTTTGAAAACTTCGGAAGTCTGTCTGTTAATTCAAAAAAGCGACAAAAGTACAAAAGACAGAAGGCCTGTACAAGAATCAAACATCCGAAGAAATTAAATCGTCATACCTGTATAAACGCCGGGTCCCCTGCGGGAGACCCGGCTCGGAATCTTACATATGACAGTAGGGTAATGTGCAGATTTGCCTCCTGCCGATCGTCGGGGTTGCGCGGAATGATTCCGATTACCGGAAGATAAATACTGCGAAACCGCCGCCGGGACAAAAAGCACTAATCATAGTTAAGCCCACACTCATAACTCCTTTTCCCAGCAACGTCTCCCCGCTACCATTCAAATAGTAACGATAAGCTCTCCGGGGACCTTTGCGTTTTAAGAATCGTGCTGTTGAAATACAAAGGTCCCCGGAATATGCATCACCGCCGTGTGATTGGTTGAGGGAGACCGGGAAAGAAAAAAACTTGCAAATATTCATATTTAACTTTATATTAGTACAGGCAGAAATTACTTGCAAGTAATGCTGCCTTAACCCTTCCTTTGGAAATAGCTGCAATCCCTCCCGGCGGCGCTCATAGTTAATCCTTTAAAATAAGACGTATGAAACAATTAACTGCATCAGCAGCCTGTATTGGCTTATTATGTTTAATAGCCGGCTGTAAAAAAACCACCAGCGAATCCAACCAGATCAAGGCATCAATTCATTCAACCTGCATCAGTGTGATCAACCTGGAGCACACACACAGTTATGCAGAAAAATCCACCACTAGTCCTGTTTATTATGTGGGCGGTTACAGCCCTGGGGATGCGGATGAACTGGGGGTGGTTTTTTACGGGCAACCCACAAAAACAACCTATGACCTGGCAGGTTCAACCCCCTTTCCTGTTGTGCTGTTTTGGGATCCGGGAAATGATGAAGTTAATCAGTATGGCGCCGTTTCCGGTGAGGTTGAAGTGGTGTCGCTGGAATGGTCGGGCGATGAAATTGTGTTTATTGAGCTCCGGATCCGGAATGTATCCGTTGCCAATGAATCACCCACGACCTGGTGTGTAAATGAAGGATTGATATTCTGGTCAAGTCTTTGAACTCATAAGTTCAAAAAAACACCCAGGCACCCGTAAGTTTCCTGCAAGGTGCCTGGCTGTTGTCAATAATCTGCTGTTCCCCATCTGGCGCAGGTCTCCCGGCCTGATGCCCTGAGACGCTCATACAGTTTTTAAAAGAAGCCATAAGTATTAATAGGAAACATCACAGTAGGACCAAGACCAGGAGGCCTCTGCCAGAATCATACTATAAAAAAATTGAACCTCGTCATCCAAGTATAATCGCCGGGTCCCCTGCGGGAGACCCGGCTCGGAATCTTACATATGACAGTAAGGTAATGTGCAGATTTGCCTCCAGCCGAACGTCGGGGTTGCGCAGAATGATTCCGATTACCGGAAGATAAATACTGCGAAACCGCCGGCGGGACAAAAAGCACCAATCAT
>WBZP01000632.1_pt1 | contig 46919 bp, 39 predicted proteins | sample 5204301 | NCBI WGS metagenome assembly WBZP01 (sample SAMN12412401, study PRJNA552823) | activated sludge metagenome | isolation source: activated sludge from nitrification reactor of wastewater treatment plant... | place: USA: Pennsylvania | collected 2017
CGCCGCGGTGACGACGCGGTCGGGGCCGTCCGCGGACGCGATGTCGGTGACGACGACGACGGGTTCGGGCAGATCGTGCCCGGCCGCGGCGGCTGCGTCGGCGGCCGCCGTCGCGGTGTCGAGTGCCCGGGCCTCGTCCCGGTCGACCAGCAGCAGTCTGGCCCCGTGGGCCGCGAACGTGATCGCCGTGGCCCTCCCGTTGCCGATCCTCGGCCCCGGGGTCTGCCCCGCTCCGACGACGACGGCGGTCCGCCCGGCCAGTCGGTCCCCACCCCCGGGAGCGCTCACGGCTCGGTGCTGCCGATCGCCGGCATCGGTCCTTCGGTGAGCACGCCCACCGACCGCAGCATCCCCGCGAGCATCGCGTAGTGGCCGGCGAGCATCGTCAACTCGATGAGCTGGCTGTCGCCCAGACCGGAGTCGACCAGCTGCGACCACGTGGATCCGGAGATGACGTGGTCGCCCACCACCTCGTCGACCGCCGCCAGCACCGCCCGGTCGGCGGCCGACCACGGGTGGTCCTCCGGCGGCCGGGCGCAGGCGACGATCTCGGTTCGGGTGAGTCCGGCGTCCAGGCCGATGGCAACGTGCTGGCCCCACTCGTAGTCCGAGCCGCAGCGCGCTGCGGTCCGCAGGATCACCACCTCGCGGGTCCGTGCGGGCAGCGAGCTTCCCTGCAGCAGACGTCCCCCGAACGGGAGCCAGCTGCGCATGAGCCTCGGGTGAACGGCGAGGGTGCCGAAGATGTTCAGCTCGCCCATCGAGCCGAGCGGTTCCAGGACGGCCAGCTGTTCTCCGGTGGCCTCGCTCCGACGCACCGGATCGATCCGGGGTGGGTCGACTTCGGTCATGGTCGGAGGCTACCGGTGCCCCGGGTGGTCGGGCCCGGGGGTGCGACGCCGCCGCGACCGGACACGTACACTCGGGGCAGACCGCGGGCCCCCGGCCCGACGGGGAGCGGTCGAGGAGGAGGGAATCGGTCATGCGGAAGGGCTGCGCGCTCGCCTGGGTGGTGCTGGTGTCGTTGGTCGGGGCCGTAGCTGCATGCACCCCACCTCCGTCGGGTTCGGGCACCCCGCCCGCAGATGTCCCGTGCTCGGACTCCGATCACGTCGTGCGGGTGCACGGCGACTCGCTCGCGTTCCACATCGCCCGGGCGATCGATGCGCCCGGGCGAACGGTGATGGACCGGACGACTGCTCGGGCATCGCTGAGCTTCGACCTCCCGGAGAACGCCGAGCTGGGCCTGCCGGCCGTGTCGTCGATCGTGGGGACCGTCCGCGACTGGGTGGCCCGGTGCGGAGTGCCGGAGGTTCTGGTGATCCAGGGCGGGATCAACGACCTTGCGAGCAGCGTGCCGGTGACCGACATCGAAGCGGCGGTCTCCGGTCTCAGCGACTGGCTCGAGACGCGTGACGTACCCACCGTGTGGATGACGATCCACCCCCTTCCGACCGCGGGTACCTACATGTGGGTCCAACCCGCGCGACAGGCGTACAACGAGTGGTTGAAGGCCGGGAACGTGCACGGGATCGTCGCCGACTGCGTGCCCTACCTCGAGGATCCGGCCCACCCCGACACGATGGCGCCGGCGTACTGGTGGCAGGTCGACATCTGGGGGACCATCGAGGGCGTCCACCCGAACCAGGCCGGCTACGACCAGCTCGGCCGGTGCATCTCTGACGCCCTGCCGTCCACCGTCGGCTGATCACCCGATCATCAGGCGGCGCCCTCCGCAGCCCGGTCCTGGGCGACCGCGTCCATGTCGAGGTATTCCTCACCGGTGTCGACCCAGTCCTCGAACTGCGTGACGCCGAGCACGTCGAACCGCTTGCGCAGCCAGCCGTCGTTCGCATCGAGCAGCCCGAGCTTCTTGCAGTTGGGCACGATCTTGGAGAACAGGAGCTGCTGGAACGGGTCCTCGTTCTTGACCTCTGCGGGCACGTCGAAGAGCTTCAACGCCTTGCGGACGTCGATGCCCATGCGCTCCCACACCTCCTGCTGGAGGAAGCGGTCACGCATCCGCACCGCCGCTTCGAACGCGAACTCCTGGCGTTCGAGGAGCTCGGCGTCGGTGAGACCGGCGTAGAACTCCTGCAGCGACAGCACTCCGAACGCGACGTGTCGGGCCTCGTCGCTCATCACGTAGCGGAGCAGCCGCTTGAGGAGCGGGTCGGGCGTGGTCTGCAGGGCCATGCCGAACGCGGCCAGCGCCAATCCCTCGACCATGATCTGCATGCCGAGGTAGGTCATGTCCCAGCGGCTGTCGTCGATGATGTCGTCGAGAAGCAGCTTCAGGTGGGTGTTGATCGGGTAGTGGCCGTCGAGCTTGGTGTCGAGGTACTGGGCGAACACCTCGACGTGCCGGGCCTCGTCCATGACCTGGGTCGCGGCGTAGTACTTGGCGTCGATCCACGGAACCGTCTCGACGATCTTGGCGGTGCACAGCAGGGCGCCCTGTTCGCCGTGCATGAACTGGCTGAGGGACCAGTTCTGCACCTCGTGGGCGAGCTCGACCCACTCGGCACGGGTCCACTTCTCGAACGGGGTGCCGGTGAAGTCGACGCCGCGCGCCTCGAACTCCATCTGCTGCATGTCGGCCATCATCTCGGCGAACTGCTGCTGGTCGACGTCGATCGACCAGTCGAGGTCGGTCTGGCCGTTCCACTGCGAGCCCTTGGCCTTCTCGTAGAGCTTGTTGAGCGCGGGTCGGGCGCCCTTCTCGTAGTCCCACGTGAAGATCACGTCCGCGTTGTCGCGCACGGCGTGGATCACTTCGTCCACGTCGGTGTTGGCCGTGGTGAGGATCGCCTCGAGGTCGTCGACGGCGGGGCGACCGAGGATCTCCTCGTCGCGGGACGGCAGCTGCGCGGACATGACGGACCCCCGTTAGGCGCGACACGGCCGCCGGTGGGTCCGGTGCTGGCGCGCCTCACCGACAGCCTGCCACACGCGAACAGGATCCGGGGGTCCCCCGTGAGCCCTGTGAACGGCACTTCGATGGGAACCGCTGTGTCGGACACGGCGGCGCTCGGCGGGAGTCCGGCCACCCCGCCCACGGCCGCTCCACCGGCGTGGTCGGTCGTAGGCTCCGCCCATGGACGGCGACCGCGAGACGCCAGGCTGGTTCGACACCCATGAGGTCACCAACCAGCCCCCACCCCTCGAGGCCTACGACGTGTTCAGCTCGAACCGCGCGTTGGTCGAGGCCGTCGCGCGGCACGGGGCCGCACACAACGTCGGCGACCTCGCAGCGATCGGACGGCGCGCCGGGGATCCGGAGTGGATCGAGCGGGGTCGTCAGGCCAACTCGGTCGTGCCGACCCTGCGGACCCACGACCGCTACGGGCACCGCCTCGACGTCGTCCAGTACCACCCCGCGTACCACGACCTGATGGGGGCGGCCGTCGAGGCGGGACTGCACGCCGCGCCGTGGGTCGACACCCGCCCGGCCCCGCACGTCACCAGGGCCGCCGGCGTCATCACCTGGTACCAGGTCGACGCGGGCCACACGTGCCCGATCTCCATGACCTACTCGTCGGTCCCCGCTCTCGGTCACGAGCCGGAGCTCGCAGCAGACCTCGTCCCCCGGCTGACCGCCCGGGACTACGACGGCTCCAACCGGCCGATCGACGAGAAGACCGGCATCACCGCCGGCATGGCCATGACCGAGAAGCAGGGAGGCTCCGACGTCCGAGCCAACTCCACCGTCGCACGAGCGAACCCGGCACCGATCGGCAGCGGCGGCCGTGAGTTCCTGATCACCGGCCACAAGTGGTTCTGCTCGGCGCCCATGTCGGACGGCTTCCTGACCCTCGCGGTCGCCCCGGGCGGGCTCAGCTGCTTCTGGATGCCGCGGTGGAGGCCGGACGGGTTGCGCAACGCCGTGCGCATCCAGCGACTCAAGGACAAGTTGGGCGACCGCTCGAACGCCTCGAGCGAGATCGAGATGCTGGACGCCTGGGCGGTGATGGTCGGCGAGGAGGGCCGTGGTATCCGGACGATCATCGAGATGGTCAACCACACCAGGCTCGACTGCACCCTCGGATCCGCCGCCATCATGCGTCAGGGCACCGCTCAGGCCATCTGGCACGCGGCGCACCGTCAGGCGTTCGGCCGCACCCTGCTCGAGCAGCCGCTGATGTCGAACGTGCTGGCCGACCTCGCCGTCGAGTCCGAGGCCGCGACCGTCGCGGCCATGCGGGCCGCGGCCACCTTCGACGCCGCCGACGACCCGGCCGAAGCACTGCTGGCTCGCCTGGTCCTCCCGATCGTCAAGTACTGGACGTGCAAGCGGGCCACCACCCACGCGGCCGAGGCGATGGAGTGCCTCGGGGGGGTCGGCTACGTCGAGGAGACCGACCTGCCCCGCCTGTTCCGCCAGAGCCCCGTCAACGGCATCTGGGAGGGGTCCGGCAACGTGATGTGCCTCGACGTCCTGCGGGCGATGATGACCTCACCCGAGTCGATCGAGGCCTACTGGGCCGAGGTCGATCTCGGATCCGGCTCCGACCGACGTCTGGACGATGCGGCGGAGCGTCTTCGCAAGGAGCTCGCGGACTTCGACGACATCGAGGTCCGGGCCCGGCGGATCGTCGAGGCACTGGCCCTTCTGCTGCAGGGCTCGCTGCTCGTCCGCCATTCTCCGAACGCGGTCGCAGATGCCTTCGTCGCGTCGCGCCTCGACCCGGACCGATCGTCACGCTCGACGTTCGGCACGCTGCCCGCCGGGACCGACCTCGACGCGATCATCGAACGCCACCGCCCAATGCCGTGAGTTCACGCGCCCGCTGAATTCACGCGTTGCTCGGGGTTGGGGGCGGGGGATGGGTTCGGGCACCGCCGCGCAACGCCATAGCATCGCGGGGTGCTCGAACCGGTCCGACCCGTCGTCGATGGCGAGGACCCGCTCGACCCTGGAGAACACCGGACCCGCCGTGGTCCGATCGACCCGACGTTGCTGCAGCTCGCGCCCGCGCTCCGTCGCCACCTGTCGATCTGCGCAGGCCTGGCGGTCGCAACCGCGGTCGTCGTGCTCGCCCAGGCCGAGATCATCGGCCGCGAGCTTCCGCGGCTGATCGATGGGGACCTCGAGGCAGCGACACCGCTCGCCGGTGTGCTGGTGGCGATCGGGCTGGGACGCTTCGTGCTGCGCTGGGGCACCGAGGTCTCGGCGGCGAGAGCAGCGGCTGCATCACGGGCGGCGATCACCGACCGTGTGATCGCCCACGCGCTCGTCGTCGACGAACCCGGTGCCGCCGAAGCGACCCCGGCCCGGGTCACGACGCTCGTCACCGACGGGATCGACGCGCTCGACCCGTGGATACGGGAGTACGTGCCGGCGTTGTGCATCGCCGTTGTCCTCCCGCTCGCCGCCGGCGCACGGATCCTCGTCGCAGACCTCACCTCCGCGGTGATCCTGCTCGTGGCGATCCCGCTGATCCCGGTGTTCATGGTCCTGATCGGCAGGCTCGCCGAGGATCGGGCTGATCGCCAGTGGGCCACGTTGCAACGCCTGGCTGCGCACTTCCACGACGTGCTCGTCGGCCTGCCGACGTTGCGGTTGTTCGGTCAGGCCGGGGCGCAGGTGCAACGGGTGCGCGCCGTGGCCGAGCAGTACCGGGTCGCTGTCATGCGGACCCTGCGCGTCGCGTTCCTGTCGGCAGCGGCGATGGAGCTGTTGGCGATGCTGTCGGTCGCGCTCGTCGCGGTCACGATCGGCTACCGCCTCAGCGTCGGCGACGTGACGCTGCAGGCGGCACTCATCGTCCTGCTGCTCGCGCCGGAGTGCTCGCTTCCGATCCGGCGGGTCGGCGCGGCGTTCCACGCCGCGCAGGCCGGTACCGATGCAGCCGACGAGCTCAGCGAGCTGCTCGCCACGACGACGACCCCGGACGGACCGGTCGACGTGTTGCCGACATCGGAGCCGACCACGCCGACGCTGCGCATCTCCGGGGCAACCGTGGTCGATCCCGACCGCGGCCGACGGGTCGGGCCGGTCGACCTCGACGTCCACGCCGGATCGCTCGTCGCGCTCGTCGGTGCCAGCGGAGCCGGCAAGTCGACGTTGCTCGACGCCGTCCGCTGCCGTGTCCCCTTGCACCGAGGCCACGTCGAGCTGGCCGGCATCGACGTGACGGATCTGTCGAGGACGGCACGGGCCGACGCACTCGTGTGGATCCCGCAGCTCCCCGACCCGGTCGGGACCGACGTCCGGGCCGCGGTCGCTGCGGGATCCGACCCGGTCGACGCCGCTAAGGTCGACCACGCGCTCGCAGCGGTCGACCTCGCGGGGTTCGCCGAGCGCAGGCCGTCGGAGCTGTCCGGCGGTGAGCGCCAGCGGCTGGCGGTCGCCCGTGGCGTGCTGCGCGCCGGGACCGCACCCGGCGCTCGCGTCCTCCTCGCGGACGAGCCGACGTCACATCTCGACGGCCACCGCGCTGCGCTCGTGATCGGGGCGCTGCGCCGGGTGGCAGCGGACGGGTGCGCCGTGATCGTCGCGACCCACGATCCCGACCTCATCGGTGCTGCGGATCGCGTGGTGCGACTCGACGAGGGACCGTCAACACCGGAGGACGGTTCGCCTCCGATCATCGGTCACGCCGACCCCGATGACGTTCCGTCGGCACCGAGCCCGATCTCCTCACACGCCGGCGCAGCCGGCGCAGCGACCGAGGCCGACCGCACCACGACCGCCACGGCTCGGCGCAACCACAGCGGCGACGACCTCGCGTGGTTCCGGCAGATGGCCCGACCGGTGCGCTGGCGCCTCTTCGCCGGCCGGACGCTCGCTGTGCTGACCGAGCTCTGCAGCATCGGCCTCGCCGCCACCGCGACCTGGATGCTCGTACGCGCATCGACCCACACACCGTTCGCCGAGCTCGCCGTCGCGGCCGTCGCCGTGCGGACCTTCGCGATCGGCAAAGGCGTCCTGCGCTACAGCGAACGGCTCGCCTCCCACGACACGACCTTCCGGATGCTCGCTGACGTCAGGGGCGCCGTCGTCGCACGATTGGGACGCATCGCCCCGGCCGGAGTTCCCGGGATGGAGCGCGGTGACGTGATGGCGCGCGTGGTCGACGACGTCGACCGCCTCGCCGACCAGGAGCTGAGGGTCATGGGGCCGATGACCTCGGGACTCGCGGTCGGTCTCCTCGCCGTCGTCGCGTCCGCCACCGTCGCACCCGGTTTCGGTGTGGCGTACGCCGTGGCCGTCATCGTCGTCGCGGTCGCTCTGCCCGCAGCGACGAGAGTCCTCACCGCTGGAACCGTCCGGGACCAGGTGTCTGCCCGGGCCGAGCTCGCCGGAGCGACCCTGGAGCTCGTCGAACACGGCGACGAGCTGACGACGACCGGGACGGCGGGCACCTGGGTCGGGCGCATCTGGAACGCTTCCGCGTCGATCGGACGCATCGATCGACGTCGCGGCACGCGCATCGGAGTCCTCGAAGGGCTTGCTGCACTCGCTGCGCCGGTGCTCGCCGCGACGATCGTGGTGGTGGACCGCTGGATCGGCGGCACGGTCGACGGAGCGTTGCTCGGGGTTGCCGTCCTCGTGCCGTTCGCGCTGATCGAGGTGCTCGCGCCGCTCCTGCACGCAGGAGAGCAGCAGGCGTCGGTGCAGGTCGCCGCGGCGCGACTGCGGACCGTCCTCGACGCACCGGACCCGGTCACAGAGCCGACCGCCCCCGAGGCGCTCGCGACGCACCCACGGCTCGTGCTCGACGACGTCACGCTCCGTTGGCCCGGCGCGGCCTCGCCGGTGTTGAGCGGTCTGGACCTGCGGCTGGAACCGGGCACGCTCGCCCGCATCGACGGACCCAGCGGCACCGGCAAGTCGACCCTCGCTGCGGCGCTCGTGCGCTTCATCGGTGTGGACGAGGGCCGCTACCTGCTCGGCGACGTCGACACCACGCAAGCGGGCGGCGACAACATCCGGGAGGTCGTCACCTGGTGTCAGCAGACACCGTGGCTCGCAGCGACCTCGCTGCGGGAGAACCTCCACCTCGCCGCCCCCGACGCCACCGACGACGAGATGTGGACGGCACTCGACGCCGTGCAGCTCTCGGACTGGGCCGTCGCCCTTCCCGACGGGCTGTCGAGCGAGGTCGGCCGGGACGGCAGCGCGATGAGCGGCGGACAGCGTCAACGGCTCGCCCTCGCCCGAGTGCTCCTCGCCGGCCACCGGATCGTCGTGCTCGACGAACCGACGGCACACCTCGACGCTCCTACCGCCGAGCGGGTGCTGCGCGACCTGCTCGTGGCCCTCGAAGGACGGACCGTCCTCCTCCTCGGCCACGGCACCGCGCTCCCCGATACCGAACACTCAAGTGGACGCGTCGTGGTTCCCGGCGGCGACGACGGCACGTGGACCAGGCTCGATCTGACAGCGTTCAGCACCCGGTGAATCCACTCGATCGCGGTGGGCCTACCGCCGCACGACACCGAGGACGGTGAGACCTCGACGGCACTCGCCTCAGGCCGTGACGCCATCGCCGACGAGCCGTGGTGAACCGGCCGAGACACGGTGCGGTCCAAGCGGAGAAGGAGATCGAAGGCGTGGTTCGAAGACCTTCCTGGTGATGACCGGGACGGCACCAGTCCCGGTCATCAACCGCGGCCCCGCAGTGCCGGCCACGAGAGCGATCCGCGACATCCCCACCGAGTACCGGCTCGGCACGAACGACGGCATGTCGGCGGAGTGCACCGCGAGCTTCGACCGCCTCCATCTCGGATCCACGTGCACCTCGTCGAGCGGCGGTGCGCACTCGGCCGGCTCCGCCTCGCCGAGGCATGGGCGGCCCTCGGGTCGATGGTCGACTGCTGAATCGCCGTCATTCGGACGACTGGGTGTGCAACGTAAGTCGGCTTCGAATGAGCTGCTGGGAGACCGCCTCCCGCACACGACCTCAGCGACGTCCGTAAGACCGTCCCGTTCTAGTTGCGGTTGACCCGGCGGTCTCGTCAGCACCGCTGTCCACATCACGCTTCAGCGCTCGGTCAATGCGATGAATGCGCCGACGTGCCTCGACAAGATGTGCGTGTACTCGTTCGGCAACTCACCGATCCAAGTCAGTGGAGACTTCAACGGTGTCGCCGTCTCCGCCGGTGCCGGCGCACCCTTGCCGGTCGGCGGCTTCGGCGGCACCGGCTACTCGGTGTTCACCGGCACGGCTGCTGTATGCGGCGCCGGTTCCGGCTCAGTCGGCTGGACTGACCGCGTGATTCAGGGCGTAGATGGAAGGGACAGGTCGACCTGGGAGATCGTCGACGGCTCCGGCAGCGGAGCGCTCGCGCATCTGAAGGGTCGGGGTGTGGGGATCGCCGGGAGGTCGTCGGTGGCAGCAGACGGATCGGGCCGATCAGAGGTCGAGGGCACGGTGTCGTGCGGCTGAGCGGATCGCCGGACCGAGCACACCCGCCATCGGGCGGACTGTGGACCCACACGAACGCATGACAGGGCGTCATCCGTGCCACCCCGTGTCGGCGCGGCGTCGCCACTCCCGGTACTCCTCGGCGATCGCTGCCGCTTCCGCGAGCACGGCATCCCTGGCGATCCGCGCCGAGGTGCCGATGGTGCGACCACGCAGGACGTGGATGCCGTCGTGGGTCGCCTGTCGCTCGCCGGCGGTCCGGAACACGAGGCCACGCATCGGACACTCCCTGCGGGCCAGCGACACCGGGACGAGGGTGACGCTGCGTTGATCGGCGAGCACCTCGAGGCAGGCCGCGGTCGACTCGACCTCGTAGAACGGCACGCGGACCGACCGGTTCGCAGGGTCGAGGGACCTTGTCAGGATACGGCGGCCGACCGGGGCAGGTGGCGGGAGAACGAACGGGTGGGCCGTCACCTGCGCCGGAGTCGGCTCGGCGATGCCTGCGAGCGGATGATCGGCACCGACGACGAGGGCGAGCGGCTCGGCAGGCAGCGGCTCCGAGTCGATCTCCGCGGCGTACGACGACTCCTCGGCCTTGGAGGTGTCGCAGACGACGAAGTCGAGGTCGCGTCGCACGAGCGACGCCAGCAGGTCCGATGCCGCACCCCCCACGATCGAGACCTGGAGGCCGGGTCGCTCCCTCGAGAGCTTGGTGAGGGCCCGCGCCATCAGCGGCCGCGCCGGATAGGGCCCGGTGCCGATGACGACCGAGCCGCCCTCGCCGTCACGCAGCAGCCGCGCCGACTCGACGAGCGTCCGGGCAGAGGAAACCGCATCGACGGCATGACCGATGAGGACATGAGCCGCATCGGTCGGCTCTACCGCCTGGGTGCTGCGATCGAACAGCGTCTGGCCGAGGTCGGCCTCGAGGGCCTGGATGCTGCGGCTGAGCGCCGACTGGCTCAGGAAGAGCTCGCGGGCTGCACGGGTGAAGCTCCGCAACCGGTACACGGCCTCGAAGTGCTCGAGTTGGCGGAGTTGCACCGCCCTCACCCGCCCCGACCCGGCTGCATTGTGCTGGTGCGCGACGTCCGGCGCTCATGAGCAGCACTCATTACCTGATGCATCTCCATGAGCTTACGGTCTTCTTCGATGGCATCGTCGACACCAACGGTCACGGGCTCGCTCGATCTGCGCGACCGATCCCGAGCATTCGCCGACCTCGACCGGGAGACCTTCGACGTCGTCGTGATCGGAGGTGGGATCACCGGGGCCGGCATCGCCCGCGACGCTGCCCTCCGCGGCCTGCGGGTCGCTCTGGTCGAGGCCCGGGACATCGCCTCGGGCACGTCGAGTCGCAGCTCGAAGATGATCCACGGCGGGCTCCGCTACCTGGCACAGGGCGACGTCGGCCTGGTTCGGGAGGCAGCCACCGAACGTCAGGTGCTGCGACGCATCGCTCCGCAGTTGACCCGCCTGTCGCCGTTCGTCATGCCCGGCAGCAGGTCCATGATCGCCAAGGTCCGTGCCGGCCTGGTCGCCTTCGAACGCCTGGGCAAGGTCCCCCGCGACGAGCGGCACCGCACCCTCAACGCCACCGAGCTGCTCGAACTGGAGCCGACCCTGGCTGCGGACCGGTTCCCCTCCGGCGTCGTGTACCCGGAGTTCCTCACCAACGACGCCCGGTTGACCGTCGCCAACATCCGCTCCGCGGTGGCATCCGGCGCCACGGTCCTCACCCACGCCGCCGCCACGCACATCACCGTCGGAAGCAACGGCCGGGCCGACGGCGTCGAGGTGACCGGAACTCTGCCCGGCGAACATCTCGTGGCGAGGGCCCGCACCCGGCTGGTGGTCAACGCCGCCGGCCCGTGGGTCGACGCGGTGCGCGCCCTCGAGGCGCCTGACGAACCCGCACGCCTCGCGCTGACGAAGGGGATCCACGTCGTCGTCCCGCACCGACGCCTGCCCGTCCGCGACACCGTCATCACGCTCGGACCGGACAAGCGTCCCGTGTTCGCCGTCGCCGCAGGTCCGGTCACCTACCTGGGCACCACGGACACCTTCTACGCGGAGCCCGACGAGTGGCCCCACATCGATGCCTCCGACGTGCGATACCTGTTCGACGCCATGGCTCGGACATTCGACGGTCCCCCGATCTCTCCCGATGACGTCGTCAGCCTCTGGTCAGGGGTTCGACCGCTGATCGCCCCGCCCGAGGGAAGCGACGCCGCTCCCTCGGAGCTGTCCCGACGCGACGAGGCCTGGGTCGGACCGGCCGGGGTGGTGTCGGTGGCCGGGGGGAAGCTCACCGCCTACCGCACCATGGCCGAACGCATCGTCGACGACCTGGTCAGCGTTCTCGGAACCGGTTCACTCCGGTGCCGGACCGCGGACGTGCCGCTCATCGGTGGGGACGTCGATGTCGGTGATCTCACCGCATCGCTCGGCGGCAGCCTCGGCGAGGAGGCCTCACGACTGGTCCAGCTTTGGGGAGCCGACGCATCGTCCATCGCCGATGACGGCGGCGACGTCGCCGCCGAGGTGCGCTTCGCCGTGTGCCACGAGGGCGCTCTGAGACTCGAGGACGTGTGGATCCGCCGTGCGGCACGGTCGTGGTTCACCCTCGAGCCGGTGGGGAGCGACCTGGACGTCGCCGCGAAGACCATGGCGGACCTGCTCGGCTGGACCCCGGAGCGACAGGCCGCTGAGGTCGCCGACTGCCATGCGATCCACCACGACGCCCGCCGGTGCCTCGACGAGCTCGTCGAAGGTGCTCCCGTCCCGGCCGCCTGAGTCGCGCGAGGCTCGCGGCCCACACGCCGACCACCCGACCTGCCGCCTCCCCATCGACCCACGACTGGACGACCACCATGCTCGACTCGACCATCGACACCCTCCGCGATCTGCTCGGAACCGACGTCGTCATCACCGAGGCCGAGGTGCTCGCCAGCCGGCGGCGCGACTACTGGGCCGCCAGCGCGCTTCGGGAGTGGCGGGGAGACACGATGGGTGAGCCCGGCTGCGTCGTCCGGCCCCGGGGTCCGGAGCAGGTCCAGGATCTCGTGCGCTTCTGCGGTGGCAACGGGATCGGGCTGATGCCGTTCGGTCTGGGCTCCGGGGTGTGCGGCGGCGTGCTTCCCACCGACGACGTGGTCCTCCTCGACATGTCGTCGATGTCGAGGACCCGCGAGATCGACGATCACGACCTGCTCGCCACCTTCGACGCCGGCAAGAACGGTCTCGAGGCCGAGGAGGAGGTCGCCCAGCGTGGCCTCACGATCGGGCACTGGCCCCAGTCGATCGCGGTCAGCAGCGTCGGCGGCTGGGTCTCGACCCGCGCCTCGGGTCAGTTCTCGACCGCCTACGGCAACATCGAGGACATCGTGTACTCGATCGAGGCGGTGCTCCCCGACGGCGAGCTGGTCCACCTCGGCAAGGCTCCGCGGGCCGCCGCCGGCCCCGACCTCCGACACGTCGTCATGGGTGCGGAGGGAACGATGGGCGTGGTCACCGGCGTGACGCTCTCGCTGCGCCGTGCCCCCGAGTCGCGACGGCTCACCGCGTTCCACGCCCCCGGCGCCACCCCGACCGACACGATGGCTCTCGGCATCGAGGCCCAACGGCGGATCGTCCAGTCCGACTGGCGACCCCCGGTGATGCGCCTCTACGACGGCTCCGAGGTTGCCCGGAACTTCCCCGAGCACCGATCCGGCGACGACGCCGCTCTCCTGATGGTCCACGAGGGTCCCGCCGGCCGGGTCGACGCCGAGGTCGCGGACGTGACCCGAATCGCCACCGAGGCGGGGCTGACCGTGACCGATGCGGGAATGGTCGAGAGGTGGCTCGAGTCGCGCAACCACGTCCCGACCTGGACGGACTTCTTCGAGCGTGGTGCGGTGGTCGACACGATCGAGATCTCCGCTCCGTGGTCGCGCATCGTCGACGTCTACGACGCCGTGGTCGCCTCGCTCGGCCAGGTCGAGGGAATCGTGAACGCCTCCGCCCACAGCTCCCACGTCTACCGCTCGGGCATCAACCTGTACTTCTCGTTCGCGGTCCTCGCCGAGGTGGCCGACATGGAGGAGCGCTACTTCGAGTGCTGGCACCGGACCATGGAGGCGACGGCCGCGAACGGCGGTGGGATCGCCCACCACCACGGATCGGGCCGGCTGCGGATCCCCTACCTGCACCACGACCTGGGCGCCGGCGGCGTGCAGCTCCTGCGGACCCTGAAGGGTGCGGTCGACCCCGCCGGCATCATGAACCCGGGCAACCTCATCCCCCCACCGCCTCTCTGACCCACACCGTTCTGCGGACCCACACCGTTCTGTAGTGCGAGATCCAGGCGAACGCCTGGATCTCGCACTACAAAACGGCCAGGAGGGCGGCGATGGCGGTCGTCCAGCTCCGCTCGACCGCGTGGCGCGACACGGCCCGGGCACCGACGAGGAGGTCCCAGGCCTCGAACGACGCCACCGCATCGATCGCCGCGGCCCGCGCCGGGACCTCCGCGGGATCGAACCGCTCCAGCTCCGGTCGGAACACGATCAGCACCTGACGTAGCCAGCGGGCCCGGGCCCGACCGAGTGCCCGGGCGATGTCGGCGTGGTCGACCGCCCGTGCCCGGGCCATGCGGCCGACCCCCACGGTCACCTCGAACACGTCGAGCCGGCCGGCCACGAACCGCTCGATCCTCTCCGAGGTCGACAGGTCGCTGAGATCCTCCATCCGGGCCAGGGCGGTGGCCCGGGCGATCTGCTCGTCGAACGCGGCGCGGTACAGCTCGTCGAGGGTGCGGAAGTACCGGAACAGCGACGCGGACGACACCCCCGCACGGCGGCACACCACGTCGGCCGACGGGCGCAGCTCTCCGGTGTCGAAGAGCTCGACCACGGCCTGCACCGCGGCCGCCCGTCCCCGCTCCCTCCGGGCCGAGCGACCGTCGACCGGACCGTCGACCAGATGAGCGATCTGACCGTCGGCCGGGGGATCGCCAGGTCCTCTCCGCGGGGCCTCGGTTCCCGAGTCCGGCGGGTCGGACGGTTGTGAGAGCATCACTCTCACATTATGGCTATCATCGCGTCCCGGTGCCGACGACACGTCCGGATCGGACGTGTCAACCCCATTGCGGTGCCAGGGGGAACCATGCGGACAGAGCGCTTCGAGGGCACGATCGGGGCGACGTTGGCCGAGTCCACGCCCGACTTCGACACCCCGCCCGACCCGGGGCCAGGTGCGCCCGACGTGCTCGTGATCGTCCTCGACGACACCGGCTTCGCCCAACTGGGATGCTTCGGCTCCGACATCGACACCCCGAACATCGACGCTCTGGCCGCGGACGGCGTGATGTTCACCAACTTCCACGTCACGCCCCTGTGCTCCCCCACCCGGGCAGCGCTGCTCACCGGACGCAGCCACCACGACGCCGGCATGCGCGGCCTGTCGAACTTCCGCACCGGGTTCCCCCACATGCTCGGCCACCTCTCACACGGCACCGCGACCATGGCCGAGGTCCTCTCCGATGCCGGCTGGGCCACCTTCGCCGTCGGCAAGTGGCACCTGGCCCCCATGGAGGAGTGCTCGGCCGCCGGACCGTTCGACCAGTGGCCCCTCGGGCGGGGCTTCGACCGCTTCTACGGGTTCCTCGACGGCGAGACGGACCAGTTCCACCCGTCGCTCACCGTCGACAACCACCATATCGACCCGCCCGCGACACCCGGGGACGGCTACCACCTGAGCGAGGACCTGGTCGACCGGGCCCTCGAGATGATCACCGCCTCCACCAACGTCAGACCCGACCGACCGGTCTTCACATGGTTCGCCCTCGGGGCCACCCACGCCCCCCACCAGGCCCCCGCGCCCTACCGCGACAAGTACCGGGGGCGCTACGACGAGGGTTGGGACGCCGTACGTGCACGTTGGTTCGAGCGCCAGAAGGAGCTCGGGGTCGTCCCGCCCCACACCGAGCTGTCGGATCGCAACCCGGGCGTCGAGGCGTGGGAGGCGCTCCCCGACACCGAGCGACGGCTGGCGGCACGGCTGCAGGAGGCGTTCGCCGCGTTCCTCGACCACACCGATGACCAGATCGGGCGTCTCCTCGACGGGCTGCGCGACCTCGGCCGCCTCGACAACACCATCGTCGTGCTCGTCTCCGACAACGGGGCCAGCCAGGAGGGCGGCCCGTACGGCGTCATGCACGAGATGAAGTTCTTCAACGGCATCCTCGAGACGCCGGAGCAGGCGATCGGCCGCATCGACGACATCGGCGGCCCCCACAGCCACACCAACTACCCGTGGGGCTGGGCGCAGTGCGGCAACTCGCCGTTCCGCTGGTACAAGCAGAACACCCACGAAGGCGGGGTCCACGTCCCGTTCATCCTGCGCTGGCCCCGGGGTCTGGCCGACCAGGCCGGCACGACCCGCCGCCAGTTCGCCCACGCCTCGGATCTGGCACCCACCCTCTACGAGCTGTGCGGGGTCGACGCTCCCGAGACGTACCGTGGCGTCGAGCAGCGGCCGATCACCGGTCGTTCCTTCGCTCCGGTGCTCCGCGACGCCGCCTCACCCGCGACCAACACCGTCCAGTACTTCGAGATGGCCGGCAGCAGGGCGATCGTCCGCGGCGGACCTGACGGGGAGCTGACCAAGGCGGTCTGCAAGCACGACAAGGGCGCCGACTACGACACCGAACCCTGGGAGCTCTACGACCTGCTCGCCGATCCGGCCGAGGGCCACGACCTGGCCGCCGAGCGCCCGGAGCTGTTGGGCGAGTTGGTCGAGCTGTGGTGGTCCGAGGCCCGGGCGCACCGGGTCCTGCCTCTCGACGACCGACTGATCGAGCTGTTCGGGGTGAGGTTCCGGCCGCTGTCCCCGCATCCCGAGAGCCGACGCTACGTCTACCGCCCGTCGCCGTGGCCGATGCCGGCCCAGGCCGGCGCAGCGATCGGAGGGCGCGACTTCGACATGACCGCGACGGTCGTTCGCGAGGCCGGCCAGGACGGGGTCCTGTTCGCGACCGGGACCGAGAACTCGGGCCTCAGTCTCTTCGTGCAGGACGACCGACTGGTGCTCGACTACAACGCGTTCGACGACCACACCGTCGTCGTGTCCGATGCGCCGGTCCCGGCCGGGGCGAGCGTCGTCGAACTGCGGGTGCGGCGAGTGGACCACACTTCCGGCACCGCGGCCCTGCTGATCGACGGGTCGCCGAGCGGGTCCGCCGAGTTGCCGCTTCTCATGCGCATCATGAGCTCGGTCGGCGCCAGCATCGGCCACGACCACGGCTCCGCTGTCTCACCGCGCTACCAGGCGCCGTTCCCGTTCCAGGGCACCCTCACCGAACTGGTCATCCAGCTCAGCCCCGACCGCCACGGCGGCGATGCCGACCCGACGACCGCGGCCGAAGCGGCCCACGCGATGTCGCGCCAGTAGCCCTCGACCCGACCGCAGCACCGACCCGACCGCAGCACCGACCCGACCGCAGCACCGACCCGTCCGAGCACAGGAGACGCCCAGTGAACATCGTCCGCACCCCCGACAGCCGCTTCGATGCCCTGCCCGACTTCCCGTTCGAGCCGCACTACGCCGAGGTGCCGACGCACGACCCCGAGGACGCCGACGGCACCACGCTGCGGGTGGCCTACCTCGACGAGGGCCCCCGCGGCGCCGCCCCCGTCCTGCTCATGCACGGCGAGCCGTCCTGGTCGTTCCTGTACCGCCACGTGATCCCGGGCCTCGTCGCCCGCGGCCACCGGGTGATCGCCCCGGACCTGGTGGGCTTCGGTCGCTCCGACAAGCCCACCGCCCCCTCCGACTACACCTACGCCCGCCACGTCGCCTGGATGGAGGACCTGCTCGTCGCCCAGCTCGATCTGCGCGACGCCACCTTCTTCGGACAGGACTGGGGCGGGCTGGTCGGCCTGCGGGTCGTCGCCGCTCACCCCGAGCGCTTCGCCCGCCTGGTGGTCGCCAACACCGGCCTGCCCGAGGGAACCGGCCGCATCACCGATGCGTTCCTGGCCTGGCAGAAGTTCTCCCAGGAGGCCGAGGACTTCCCGGTCGGAGCCATCATCAGCGGCGGATGCGTCGACCGGCTCGCGCCCGAGGTCGTCGCCGCCTACGACGCCCCGTTCCCCGACGACTCCTACAAGGCGGGGGCTCGGATCTTCCCGACGCTGGTCCCGACCACCCCCGACGATCCCGGCGGCGTCGCCAACCAGGCCGCGTGGAAGGTGCTCGAGACCTTCGACCGTCCGGTGCTGTGCGCCTTCAGCGACAGCGACCCGATCACCAAGGGGGGAGCCAAGCCGTTCCTCGAGCGGATCCCCGGAGCCCGTGGCCGCTCCCACACCACCGTCGAGGGCGGCGGCCACTTCCTGCAGGAGGACCGTGGCCCCGAGCTGGCGACTGTGATCGCGGACTTCATCGACGAGACCCGCTGACGCCAGGTGCACGCCGGGGCCGATGGCGGTTCCGATTCCTCGATCGGAGCTCGGATCGGTCGACGGGAGGGAATGGACTCAGCTCCCACCTCGACCTCCACCTCGACATCCACCGCCACATCCACCGTGACCGACCCGGAGGCCGAGGTCCGTCGCGACGCCGCTCACCTCCTCGGTCTGAGCGAGTGGGACCCCGCCGCGGTCGACCCCGGGATCCTGACCACGGTCACCAGCGAGCGCAACGGGACCGCCGCGACCGCGGCGCGCATGCGTCGCTACCTCCGGCACCTGCTGGACAACCCGGTCAGCCACGTGCCGGACCGCTCGGAGCTGTGGCGGACCATGCTCGAGCAGTGCGAACGACTCACGCCGGTGCAGGCGTACACGCTGCGCAACCTCATGGGCCCGACGTCCAGCCCGGCCGGCGACGGCGGCTACGCCCCGATGCCGCCCGAGGTGCACCTGGAGTTCCCCCGGGACGACGCCGTCGACCTGGGCGCCCAGTGCGGGTGGCACTTCCTGGTCGGCTCGCTGTGGGATGCGGAGGGCAACGAGTACGGCATCGAGTTCATGCTCTTCGAACAGGCGATGTACCCGCCGGCGTTCGCCCGCGAGCTCGGGCTGTCGCCGCTCGACAACCTCGTGGCCGAGGTGCAGTTCGCCATCAGCACCCGGGGTGACCGCCACCACCAGGCCGAGCCGCTGGTCACCCTCGGCACCAGCGGCCTGATCCGAACCGACACCTCTCCGTTCTCGTTCCGGGTCGGGGCCAACTCCTTCGAGTCCCTCGAGCGGGACTCCCTGATGCCGATGCGTGTCCGCTCCGTCGGCCTCGATCTCGGCGGGGATCGCCCGCTGCCGTTGTCGTGCGACCTGGTGCTGACCGGGGGTAAGGCCGTCCTCGAACAGGGTGACCACGGCGCGATGCCGTCGGTGGCGGGGATCGGGACCTTCTACTACTCGGTCCCCCGTATCGCCATCGATGCGCAGCAGAGCTCGATCTCGATCGACGGACGGCAGATCCCCGTCGAGCGGGGCGAGCTCTGGTTCGACCACCAGTGGGGCTTCCTCGCCGGCACGTCCCCCGACCCCGTCCTGCGGGCGTCCGACTCGATCACCGCCCCCAACCCCGGCGGCTGGGACTGGTTCATGACGCACCTGAGCGGCGACCGCCAGGTCACGGTCTTCGCCCCGCACTCCAAGGAGTTCGACGCCTTCTACGGCTGCACCGGCGACACGCCTCCTCCGACGATGACCCGCCGGGTCGGAGGCACCTTCATGGACTCGAACGCCAGCACCCGGCTGGTGTGGGGGACGGTGCACGTCGACCGTTGGGTCAAGGTCATGCACACCCCGAACCCGCAGCGCTACCCGGCGACGGCCACCTGGTACCCGAACCACTACCGATTCGAGTTCGACGACCTGCCCGACGACATCTCGGAGCTGACCCTGACGCCGATCGTCGACGGCGGGCAATCCGCCTTCTTCTCCCACGGGGTGCAGATCTGCGAGGGGGCCGTCGTCGTCTCGGACCGCGACGGCAACGACATCGGTCGGGGCTTCGCGGAGGCCGTCGCCTTCGCCGACACCCTCCGCAACCGGTTGCGCCTGGCGGGCCTGCCCGACACCGACGAGATGGTCGCCCTGGCGGCGGAGCCGACCCCGTCGCCCGAGCTCGCGGCGGCGAACGCGGCGTTCGTCGCCGCGCACCCCGACGAGATGGCCGCCATCGTCGCCGGGGCGAAGGGCCTCGAGTTCTTCATGGAGCCGTCGTCGGAGGCCTGAGGTTCCCCGGCGGGGCCGAGCCGGGTCAGCGTGGGGCAGTCTGTTCGTGTGGACACCGATGACGACGTCGAACGCAACGTCTGCGGCGGACCGCTGCAGGAGTGCGGCACGGAACCGCTCACCGGGTTCTTCCGCGACGGCTGCTGTCGGACCGGACCCGAGGACCTGGGCAGCCACACGATCTGCGCCGTGATGACCCCGGAGTTCCTGGCGCACCAACGCTCGATCGGCAACGACCTGTCGACGCCGCTGCCGCAGTACGGCTTCCCCGGACTGGTGCCGGGCGACCGCTGGTGCGTCACCGCCCGCAACTGGCTGCGCGCCCACCACGACGGCGTCGCCGCCCCGGTCGTGCTGGGCGCCACCCACCGGGCGGTGACCGAGCTGGTCCCGTTCGAGGTGCTCTGGGACCACCGCATCGACGTGCCCGACGATCCGGGCTCGCTGATCGACCCGTTCTAAGAGGCCGCGACCGTCCGACCGGGCCGCGGCGGGAGCCGGACCGGTCCGTTCACCAGGTGATCACGTCGGCCGGAGCGTCATCGAGGACCTCGTCTCGGTCATCGGCGAGGATGAAGCCGTCATCGATCGCCCGGTCGGTCGCCGCCGCGTACGCCTCGCGGTACGACGCAAGCGTCGGGTATCGGGCCATGAGCACCGAATCCGGCAACGCCAGGCGCCGACCGAAGAGCTGGCAGACGTGACTCTCGCCGTCCCGACACAGTCCCGACAGCGTCTCGACCGCGGCGTCGACGCACGGCGTGCGAACCCCGCCGAGCACGTTGCCCAGCTCATCGGTCTCGAAGCGTCGGCCCACCGTGGAGCCCGACTCATCGACCGCCACCGCCAACGGGGACGCTGAGGGAGGTGCGGTTCCGGTCCCGGCCCAGTCGACCAGGTGGCGCAGGGCGCTGCGCACGACGAAGCGCTGCTGGCCGCGGTTGACCGGATCCGCGCACCCCAGCATCGTCTCGAGCTCACCGATGAGCGACAGATCGGCGTGGGCGGCCCCGGCCACCTCCCAGCAGCGGAACCGGTCGGTGTCGGGCTGCCGGCACGACAGGGAGTCGAGGAACCCGAGCACGTCGGTCTCGGTCTGCAGGACCAGCACCGGCACGTCCAGGTCGTCGCGGATCCGAACCGGAGGGTCACCCCGGCTCCCCTCGACGTCGGCACCGCGCCCGGCGTCACCCAGCGGAAGCGCGCCGCGGCCCCGGCTGTGGATCAGGAAGCCGTCGAAGCGCTCCGAGCTCGGCTGCACCCCGTTCACGTAGGTGACCAGCGCGTAGGCCGACTGCGATTCCCCGACCGCCACCACGCGCTGGATGTCGAGGTCGGCCAGCGGTTCGGGCCGGTCGTCGAGCAGCGAGTCCACCACCTGGGTGAACCCGTCGTAGGCGTAGGCGTCACCGGGGTGTACGAGTCCGCCGTAGCGCAGCGGATCCGCGCTCTGCAGCGCCACGAGCCCGCTCGCCCCGACGTCGACCAGGGCGGGGGCGGCCACGATCCCGGCCCACTGGGCCGACACGCCGACCCAGACATGGCCGGCCCGGGTCAGCTCCGGTCCCGAGAAGCCGAACACCGGCGCCGAGTCGGACCCGCTGCTGACGTTGAGCCACTCGACGACGACGGTCCCGCTGAAACGGCCGTCGTCGCTCGGACGCCGGATCAGGACCCGGGTGGTGAACTCGGCGTGGTCGCGCACCTCGAAGGTCCAGCGTCCGTCGGTCGGGAGCCCCGCCGGCGCTCGATAGGACTCGGCGTGTCCCGAGCAGGCCCACTCGGTCTGCTCGTAGCCGACGTCGCGGAGCCTGACGTCGGCCAGCGACCTGGTCAGCACCGTTCGTCCTCCGCCGCTGAGAGGCTCCAACCGTCGTCGTGATGTTCCCATCGCCGCTCGACCCTACGGGGCGCCGACGGTCCGGTCACCACCGGTCAGCTGATGGCAGGGTCGATCCCAGGAAACAAACCAGCCGGTCGGTTTCTTTGCTACGGTGGCGCCGAGCCGGAGTCGCCCCGACGGGTTGGTGCCCATGGACACGCAGACCGCCACATCACCGAGGACCCAGGAGGATCGCCGGGCCGCGACCCAGCAGGCGCTGCTCGGCGCCACGATCGACTGCCTGGTCGAATACGGCTACGGCGGCACCACGACCCGACTGGTGGCGGACCACGCACGGGTGTCACGCGGGGCGCAGACGCACCACTACCCGACCAAGCGCGACCTGGTCATCGCCGCGGTCGAGCACCTCTTCGACGAGTACGCCGGGCGGTTCACCGAGGCGTTCCGGCAGGTCCCCGAGAGCGAGCGCACGCTCGACCGCGCCGTCGGAGCGCTGTGGGAGATCGCCTCGGGTCCCAGCTACGCGGCCATCCTCGAGGTCGTCGTCGCGGCCCGCACCGACGACGAGCTTCGCAGCATCGTCCACGGGGTGGCCGCGTCGCTCGAGGAGACCGTCGTCGACCTGCTGCTGTGGTTCTCGCCCGAGATCGCGGACCGGGGCTCAGCGCGTCGCATCGTCGAGTTCGCCTTCGCCCTGATCCAGGGCGCGGCGGTCTCCCGCATGGAGGGGTTCGGTGACGCCGACGAGGTCGTCGCCTCGGTCGCCGCCCTGGCCCCCTTCGCCATCTCCCTCGTCCGTTCCGGACCCGACCCGACCAGATCAGGAGCCCCACGATGACAGCCACCTTGTCTCCCCCGTCCACGACCGCCGGCCGGCGACGTCGGCGTCGGGGATCTCGTCCCTCGGCCATCCGCGACATCCCGGTTCGTCGCCTGCGCCACGATCAGGCCGACTACGACCTCGACCGCTGGGTCGTCCCCGGCGATCCGATCTTCAGCCACTTCCTGGCCATCCTCTCGGCGGTCTTCCCCAAGGGCGAGGAGTTCTTCGTCGCGTCGGTGCGGCGCCATCGCGACGCGGTGGCCGACGACCCGATGCTCAAGGAGCAGGTCAAGGGCTTCATCGGCCAGGAGGCCATGCACAGCCGGGAGCACCGTCGCCTCAACGAGCGCCTCGCCGGCATGGGCTACCGCATGGCCCGAGCCGACCGCACCATCGGCGTGCTGGTCGACTCGATCTACAAGATCCCGCCGTCCACCCTCCCGATCGCGGCGACCGCCGCGGCCGAGCACTACACCGGGCTCCTGGCCGAAGCGGTCCTGTCGGACGAGTCGACGCGCACCACCTTGTTCGGCACCGAGGCGGTCGAACCGATGATCGCGTGGCACGCCCTCGAGGAGCTGGAGCACAAGAACGTCGCGTTCGACGTGATGGAGGCCGCCGGCGGCGGCTACGTCGTTCGGGTCGCCGGCTTCGCGGTCACCACGTCGGTGCTGGCCAGCTACGTCGCGATCGAGTGGGGCCGCGCCGTCTGGGAGGATCGGCACCTGATCACCCGGGAGAACCGCCGCACCTTCCATCGGAACCTGATGCGCCAGAAGCTCCTCAGCCCCTGGTCGGCCCGCAAGCTGCTGATCTACCTCCGGCCCGGCTTCCACCCCGACGACACCGCCACCGACGAGCTCGTCCAGGAGTGGCGCCTCCGACTCGCCGAGGTGGCGACGGCCAACACCAAGGCCGACACCGAGCCCGCTCCCGCCATCGACTCGGACCCGACCGTCTGAACGAGGTGGTCCGTCCGGATCGGCGGGGAGCCGGACGGACCACCCCACTAGAACTCGGTTCCAGTTCGGGTCGCTTCCCGTAGACTGCTCGACATGGTGCAGCCGACCGGCACGGGAACCGATCGCGTCGACTGCGACACCTCCCGGGCCGCGGAGCCGACCACCGACGCCCAGCGCGACCGCCGACGACGGATCGTCCTCACGGCCATGGCCATGCTGCAGCAACGCGGCTACGACGAGATCCAGATGCGGGACGTGGCTCAGCAGGCCGGCGTCGCTCTCGGCACCCTCTACCGGTACTTCCCGTCCAAGGAGCAGCTCTTCGCCCACGTCCTGGTCGAGTGGAGCTCCAGCTTCGACGAGGCGGTCCGCCGTCGCCGCCCCGAGCGCGGGAGCGATGCCGAGCGGCTCCGGCAGGTCCTGCGCCGAGCGGTGGGCGCCTTCGAGCGCCATCCGAACTTCCTGCAGGTGCTCACGCTGCTGGAGGTGTCCAAGGACCCGGCGGTGATGGAGCCGTTCGCCACCTACAGCGAACGGTTCGTCTCGGTGGTCACCGACGCGCTCGTCGACACCGCCGAGGACGACGTCCCGGTGCTGATCCTGATCGCCAACTCGCTGCTGGTGACGTTGCTGCAGGGCTGGTGGCTCGGTCGGTACTCGATCCGGTCGGTCCACACCGGCATCGACCGGGCCGTCGACATCGTGTTCGAGGGGGCCCGGACCGACCCCGCCGCGCCGAGCACCGCGTGACCACCGGTCAGTAGCGCTGCGGGACGAAGGTCTGCTCGTCGATGGGTGGCCGTTCGTAGGTCCTCACCGGAGCCGGCCGCGGCGGCAGCTCGATCGGGTCCGGGACCACGTCGCGGTAGTCGACCTGCGTCAGGAGGTGACTGATGCAGTTGAGTCGTGCCGAGCGCTTGTCCTCGCCGTCGACAACCCACCACGGAGACCCGACGGTGTCGGTGACCCGGAGCATCTCGTCCTTGGCGTGGGAGTACTCCTCCCAGCGGTTCCGCGACTCGATGTCCATCGGCGACAGCTTCCACCGCTTGAGCGGGCTGTCGATGCGGGCCTGGAAGCGCCGCTCCTGCTCCTCGTCGCTGATCGAGAACCAGTACTTGACCAGGATGATCCCGGAGCGGATCAGCATCTCCTCGAACCGCGGGACCGCCCACAGGAACTCGTCCACCTCGGCGTCGGAGGCGAAGCCCATCACCCGCTCGACCCCGGCGCGGTTGTACCAGGACCGGTCGAACAGCACGATCTCGCCGGCGGCGGGCAGTTCGGCGACGTAGCGCTGGAAGTACCACTGGGTCCGCTCCCGATCGCTCGGAGGGCCGAGGGCGACCACCCGGACCACGCGGTGGTTGGTCGCCTCGGCGATGCGGTTGATGGCGCCGCCCTTGCCCGCGGCGTCGCGTCCCTCGAACAGCACCGCCACCCGCAGTCCGGTGGCCTTGACCCACTCCTGGAGCTTGACCAGCTCGATCTGCAGGCGCTCCAGCTCGCGCAGGTACACGTCTCGGCGGAGCCGGCCCCGCTTGGTGTAGCACTCGGGCGGGAAGATCCTCTGGTCGTCGTCGACGCTCATGGGGTGAGTCTGCACGCCGCCGCCGCCCTGTCAGCGGATCCGTCGGAGCGCGCACCACGTGCCGGCGCCGGCGGTCGACTCCACTCCCTCGACCTCGAAAGGCAGGGCTGCCACGACCTCGGTCGTGGTCAGGTGGATCGGGGTGTCGGGCCCGCTCACGTTGACCCAGAGCAGGATCCCCCCGGGCCGCAGCACCCGGGCGATCTCCCCGGGGAACAGGAACATGTTGATGACAGCCGCCAGGTCGGCCGCCCCTGAGCGCAGCGGCAACGCCGAGGAGTCGCCGCGGAGACGGGCAGCCGGAGCGGACGGCGCCTCGCGGAGCATGGCGTCGGAGAGGTCTACCGCGACGGCTGAACCCACCACGCCGGCGACCAGGTCGCTGTAGATGCCGGTCCCCGATCCGAGCTCGATGCCGACGGTGTCCGTACCCCCGGACCAGGCCGTCGCGTCCAGGCCTCGTTCGAGGCAGTCCGACACGACCGCTCGCCGTTGGGGCGAGTCACGGGTGTGCCAGTCGGGGGCGAGACCGTCGAACAGCGCCGCGACCGTCCGGCGGGTCTCGGCGTCCCATCCACCGGGCACCAGGCCGGCGGCCCGCCGCGTGACTGCCCTCATCGGGTGCTTGTCGTTGCCGGTGGAGGTGGGCGCGTGCCCGTCGATCACGGTTGGTTCGAGAGCTGTCACCGACGTCATGATCAGATCCTCGCGCCTCGATCGGCCGGCTCCGGGGACCCGAGTGCTTCGAGCCCCGACGTGGTTTCTGACGCGATGTCAGATTCTTGGCCGCCAGGCCCTACCGTGTGGGTCGGCCCGCACGGGCGTACCCGCGACCGGGAGGCATCCCCCCATGACCGAGTCCGACTCCCCCACCCCCGACGGTCCGTCGTCCGCGGACGTGGACGCCGCCATGGCGGCGGCCCGGGAGCGCTACCAGGCCGAGCGCGCCAAGCGTGTCCGCGCCGATGGCAACGCCCAGTACGGGGAGTTGACCGGTGACTTCGCGGAGTTCGACCGGGACCCGTTCGCCGATCCCGACCACCACCGCGACCCGCTCGACGAGGACGTCGAGGTCCTGGTCATCGGCTGCGGGTTCGCCGGGATGCTCACCACCATCGAGCTCAAGGCCAGAGGCTTCGACGACGTGCGCATGGTGGACCGCGCCGGCGACTTCGGTGGGACCTGGTACTGGAACCGCTATCCGGGATGCATGTGCGACGTCGAGTCCTACACCTACCTCCCGCTCCTCGAAGAGACGGGCTACATGCCGACCGAGAAGTACGCCAGCGCGGTCGAGATCTTCTCGTACGCCCAGCTGGTCGGCCGCCACTACGACCTGTATCCCCACGCCCTGTTCCACACCGAGGTCGTCGAAGCGGTCTGGGACGAGGCCGCTCTGCGGTGGCGGGTGCGGACCAACTGGAGCGACACCCTCAGCTGTCGCTTCCTGGTGACCGCCGGGGGCATCCTGCACAAGGCCAAGCTCCCGGGCATCGCAGGGATCTCCCGCTTCAAGGGTCGGGCGTTCCACACCAGCCGTTGGAACTACGAGGTCACGGGCGGGGCGCCCGGTGTCTTCATGGACAAGCTGGCCGACAAGCGGGTCGCGGTGATCGGCACGGGGGCCACGGCGGTCCAGGTCGTCCCTCGGGTGGCAGAGGCTGCCCAGGAGCTGTTCGTGTTCCAGCGCACGCCGTCCGCTGTGGGTCAACGCGACAACGGTCCGACCGACGAGGCCTGGTTCGCCTCTCTGGAGCCCGGCTGGCACGCGGAGCGGGTCAAGAACTTCACCGAGGCCGTCACGGGCAAGAAGCCCGAGGTCGACCTGGTCGACGACGGGTGGACCCACGTCATGTGGGACGACACCCAGACGAAGTTCGATGATCCCGAGGTCACCAGGGACCAGGAGCGATCGGACTTCCTGACCATGGAGGAGATCCGTCAGCGGGTGACCCGCATCGTCGAGGATCCCGAGACCGCCGCTCGGCTCCAACCGTGGTACGGCAAGCACTGCAAGCGGGTGTGCTTCCACGACGAGTACCTGCCGGCGTTCAACCGCCCGAACGTCCACCTGGTCGACACCGACGGGCACGGAGTCGACGAGATCACCGAGAACGGAGTCGTCGCCTGCGGAGTCGAGTACCCGGTCGACGTCATCGTGTTCGCCTCGGGCTTCGAGGTGACCACCGACCTGGAGCACCGGCTCGGCTTCGACCCCGAGGGCAGGGGCGGGATCCGCATGAGCGAGCGATGGAGCGACGGAGCGCACTCGCTGCACGGCATCCTCTCCGCCGAGTTCCCGAACCTGCTGATGATCAGCCTGGTCCAGGCCGGGTTCGGCACGAACTTCCTGCACTTCCTGTCCAAGTCCGCCGAGCACGTGGCCTGGATCATCGCCACCTGCGAGGAGCGCGGGATCGCCACCATCGAGGCCACCCCCGAGGCCGAAGAGGAGTGGTACGAGCTCCTCCTGGGTGTCGCGATGGGCATCGCCGGCTACTCCACCCGCTGCACCCCCGGCTACTACAACTCCGAGCAGGGCCGCGACTCCAAGACGGCGCGCAATCTCGTCTACACCGGCAGCCTGCTCGAGTACGCCGAGTTCCTGGAACGCTGGCGGGGCGACGGATCCATGCCGGGAGCGCTCATCGCCGACGAGACCTGACCAGCGCTCAGATGACGTAGTCCTCGCCGGTGGCGCGGACGGTGACGTCGGAGATCACCACACCCCAGGGCTGGTCGATGGCGTGGACGACCTCGGCCGCGACCGTCTCGGGCTCGATCGCCCAGAACTCGGGACTGTCGACGTCGACCGCGGCGCCGCCCAGCTGGCCGGTCAGAGCGGCCATGACCCGCTCCATGTAGGCCGGCGCCTTGGCCCCGGTGATGCCCGTCACCGCCTCGGGGTTGATCACACCGGAGCCCAGACCGGTGCCCAGCACCCCGGTCGGCCGCACGACGGTCACCTTGATCCGCCCCTGGGTCTCCTTGCGCAACGAGTCCGACATGACCGCGACCGCGGCCTTGGTCGCGCTGTACACGCCCGATCCGGCCGTTCCGGCGTTGGCGTAGATCGACGAGATGTTGACCACGTGGCCCCGGCCCTGAGCGACCATCTGGTCGTAGGAGGCGCAGATCCCGTGCAGCACCCCCTTGAGGTTGATGTCGATGCAGCGGTCCCAAGCCTCGGCTGCGGCTGCATGGTCGGCGAAGAACGCGAGCGGCATGACTCCGGCGTTGTTGACCATCACGTCGAGCGCTCCGAAGGTGTCGACGGCCCGCGATACCAGCGCCTCGACCTGGCGCCGATCGCACACGTCGACCGCCACCGCGTCGGCGCGTCCGCCACGCGCCGCGATCCCGTCCGCGACCTGCTGGGCGGCCGCCCCGTCGATGTCGGCCACCACCACCGCCGCACCCCGCTCGGCGACCATCTCGGCGATCAACCGCCCGAAGCCGCCAGCGCCGCCCGTCACGACGACCACCCGTCCGCCGAGGTGGCTCGGTGCTCGGCTGGACTCGGACGGCGGGATCGGGAGCGGATCGTCGTTCATCGCGGCAGTCTCGCACTCCCGGGTCGGCGGCCCGAGCACCGCCCGACGGCCGGTCAGTGCGTGGTCGCCCCGACGTCGGAACCCGCTCCCCGCGCCCTGGTGACCGCCTGGCTGATGGCCACGATGAGCCCTCCGACCGCCAGACCGACCACCGCGGACATGCCGGTGTTGGCCAACCAGCCCAGCGGACCGCCCACTCCGGCCACGTCGTGCAGCGGCGCCTCTAGGTGGTGGACCAGGTCGTAGGGCCCGTGCCAACCCAGCTCGTCAGCCCCCACCAGCAGGATGTGGCCACCGACCCAGAGCATGGCGGCGGTCCCCACCACCGACAGCACCGACAGCACCTTGGGCATGGCCCGGACCAGTCCACGGCCGACCCGCTGTCGTCCGGCCGAGGGCTGCTCGACCATGCGCAGTCCGACGTCGTCCATCTTCACGATGAGAGCGACGACCCCGTAGACCGCGGCGGTGATGAGCAGAGCGACCACCACGAGAGCCGCCGCCCGCATGACGAGCGACTCGTCGATCACCTCCTTGAGGGCGATCACCATGATCTCTGCCGAGAGGATCAAGTCGGTCCGCACGGCGCTCGCGACGACCGCGTCCTCGGCCTCCTGGCCCCGCAGCGCGACCGGGACGTCTTCGGGGTGCTCGTCGTGGGCGACGAGCCGGTGCCAGACCTTGTGGGCGCCCTCGTAGGCCAGGTAGGCACCGCCGGCCATCAGGATGACCTCGACCGCCAACGGAGCCACAGCGCTGAGGACGAGGGCGGCGGGCAGGATGAAGACCAGCTTGTTGCGCACCGACCCGATGGCGATGCGGCGGATGATCGGCAGCTCCCGCTCGGCGGCCAGTCCATCGACGTAGGCCGGGGTCACCGCAGCGTCGTCGACGACGACACCGGCGGCCTTCACCGTTGCCTTGCCCGCGGCCGCACCGACGTCGTCGACCGATGCCGCGGCCAGCTTGGCCAGCGCGGCGATGTCATCCAGCAGTGCGGCGAGCCCGACGGCCACGATGGCGTCCCCTCCTGGGATTTGGACGATCCGACAAGATACCGGGGTCGGAGCCGACCTCAGCAGACGCTCACGTGGACTGGGACGGTGGACGGGCGGGGGCCCACACGGGGTAGTCGATCCCCGCCAGGTGGTTGATGACGTACCCCTGGAACACCAGGAGGATCACCGCGAGCATCAGCACGAGCAGTTGGACCGGCTGGGTGAAGATCCCGAGCGACACGATGAGCGTGGTCGCTCCCGCCGGAGGGTGAGGGACCCGGAACCACACCATGAGTCCGCTGGTCAGGCCGAGCGACAGGGCCGCGGCGCCGACCCGGGGCCACGTGACCTCGGTGGCCAGGGCCGGCGGCGCATTCGTCAATCCGAACACGACCAGCGCCAGGTAGCCCGCGGCGGCCCCGATGGCGTGGCCGCAGATCGTGTTCCGAGGCGACGCCGCCGGAACGGTCGGCGTGTAGAAGAGCAGGAACGCCGTGGGCCCCAGCGACGGGAAGATCAACGCCTGACCGGTGACGACCGCGGCGGCCGACATGATGGCGATCGAGATCACACCGTTCACGAGGGCGAACAGGCCCATCACGTTGGTCGAGTCGTGTCTCGCCGTCAGGGCGGGGAGCCGGAACCGCGTGCCCAGCCCGTAGACGATCGACGAGATGTCGCCGCCGATGGGTCCGGGCCCCTGAGGGCGCCCGGGCGCACCGGTCACCTCTGCCGGGTCGGTGCCCCCGGGACGGTCGGGCTGGTCCGGGGTGGGCTCAGTCATGGCGGACGAACCACCACAGTCCCCACGCCGAGGCCAGCAGCACGATCGAGAGGATCGACGCGTTGCGGGCCAACGTCGGGTCGTGCGCCGCCACCCCCTCCAGCGCCACGACGAGCAGGAACGCCTGCAGCGACAGCAGCAGGATCAGGTACACGAGCAGGCCACCGTGACGCCGGCGGTCGGCGCGGCGCGATTCCCTCATTCCTCGTCCACCCCCTTGGCCCACACCACGCCGTCCCGTACGTCGATGTCGATGCGCGTCAGCGGACGTTCGGGAGGTCCCGCCACGGCGTCACCGTTGGTGGGGTCGAACACGCCGTCGTGGCAGGGGCAGAAGAGCCGGTCCCGGTCGGGTTGGAAGAACACGACGCAGCCCAGGTGGGTGCATCGCTGCGAGTAGGCGCGCAGCTCCCCGCCCTGGAGGTGCACCAGGATCGCCGGGTCCTCCTCGGTCGGATACCGGAAGAGGTACTCCGTCGACTCGGGCACCTCGGCGAGCGCGACGATCGGGCGCGGCCCCCCGGTGTTGGAGCGCTGGAGGTCCGCCCACGCCGCGGCGCCGACCGTGCCGGCTGCGAAGACCCCCGACGCGGTGAGCAGGTAGCGGGTGAAGTCCCGTCGGGCGATGTGCTCCTCGCCGCTCGAAGTGATCGGGAACTCGTCCCGCCACAGCGGGGGATCGTCGGCGTCGCCGCAGCCGAGGCACGGCAGGTCCGGGGGCGAACCCGGCCCGTTCGACGGTCCGTCGGTGGTGGTCATGCCCAGCCCTCCTCGATCCCGAAGGGGTCGTCCTGCCAACGTGCAGCAGTCTCCCCCGCCATGACGTCGATCGGCCCCAGGGCAGCGTCGTCGACCACGGTCGCCACCTTGGTGGCGACCGGTTGCGACCCGAACCGGAACTCGTGGATCAGCTCGCCGCGCCGGTTGGCCTGGAACTCGGCCGGGGTGCCGAACCAGAGGGCCTCGCTCGGGCACACCGACGCGCACATCGGTGCCAGCCCAGCCGACGAGCGGTCGTAGCACATGTCGCACTTCATCATCTGGTCCGGCAGTGCGAAGTACTTGGGGACGCCGAACGGGCACGCGAGCACGCAGTTCGAGCAACCGATGCAACGGGGTTTGAGCGCGGACTGCACCACGCCGTCCTCGTTCTGCTTGATGGCATCGGCGGGACAGACATGCGCGCAGGTGGGGTCCTCGCAGTGCATGCAGACCATCGGCGCGGTCCGGGTGTCGGCGCCCCGGTCGACGAACTCGAGGTGGATGAGCGACTGGCCCCGGTGGGTGCCGCACTCCTCGCACGCCTGCACGCAGGCCTCACAGCCGATGCAGCGGCTCTGGTCGATCACGAACATCTTGTCGAACACCAGCGGGCTCACGAGGCGTTCTCCGTGCCCGCGACGCTCCCGGTTCCCGCGGCGCTGTCGGTCAGGGCGGTGACCCGCTTGTCGCGGATCTCGACGTGGCCTTCGGCCTTGGCCACCCGCACCGCCGACACCTTGTACTCGGGGATCTTCGACATCGGGTCCAGGGCCCGGTTGGTGAGCTGGTTGGCGGCGCGGTCGCCGGCCCAGTGGTACGGGATGAACACGGTGTCGGGCCGGATCGACTCCACCACCCGTGCCGGCAGCGTCATCGACCCGCGTCGCGACGTGACGGTGACCAGATCGCCGGTGACCACCCCGAGCCCCTCGGCGTGACGGGGATGCATCTCGCACAGCGGTTCCGGGTACTGCTCGACCAGGGCGGCGATGCGTCGGGTCTGGGTGCCCGACAGGTACTGCGACACGACCCGTCCGGTCGTCAGCCAGATCGGGTACTCGTCGTCGACGACCTCGGCGGACTCCCGGAACGGCACCGCGTGGAAGCGGGCGCGCCCGTCGGGGTGGGCGAAGACGCCGCCCTCGTAGAGTCGTGGTGTGCCGGGATGGCCGGGCTCCGGGCACGGCCAGAAGATGCCGTGCTCGGCCTCGATGCGCTCCCAGGTCATGCCGTTGTAGTCGGCGGTCCCGCCGTGGGACGCGACCTTCATCTCGTCGAAGATCTGCCGGGTGGAGTCGAAGTCGAAGTAGCGGCGCCGGCCGAGCCGGTCCGCGATGTCGATGATGATCTCCCAGTCGCGGCGGGCGTTGCCGGGCGGGTCGACCGCGGCGTTGATCTTGATGGTGCGACCCTCGACCGACGTGGTCGTCCCCTCGTCCTCCTCCTGGAGGGACCCGGCCAGCACGACGTCCGCGTGCTGGGCGGTCTCGGACAGGAAGAAGTCGATAGCCGTGTAGAACTCGAGGCGGTCGAGCGCCTCGGCGGTGTGGGCGGTGTCGGGCAGCGACACCAGCGGGTTGAAGCAGATCGACAGCAGGCCCTTGATCTCGCCGTCGTGGATGGCGTCCATGATCTCCTGGGCGGTGAGCCCCTTGCCGGGGATCTCCTCCACGTCGCATCCCCACACCGCGGCCACCGCGGCCCGGTGCTCGGGGTTGGTGATGTCGCGGTTGCCGGGCAGCTGGTCGCACTTGTGACCCTGCTCACGGCCGCCCTGTCCGTTGCCCTGGCCGGTGATGGTCGACACGCCGCATCCGGGCCGGCCGTACTTGCCGGTCGCCAATCCCAGGTTGATGCAGCTCAGGACGTTGTCGACGCCCTTGGTGTGGTGCTCGATGCCACGGGCGTGCAGCAGCATCCCCGTGTCGGAGGTCCCCCACAGGCGTGCCGCCTCGACGATGCGGTCCCGCGGTACGCCGCACAGACGTGCCGCCCACTCCGGGGTCATCTCAGCCACCGCGGCGGCGGCCGCGTCGAAGTCGACGGTGTGGTGCTCGACGAAGCGGTGGTCGATCCAGTCGTTCGCCACGAGGACGTGCAGGATCGCCCCCATCAGCGCCGAGTCCGTCCCGGGGCGCAGCCCCAGGTACAGGTCCGCGGTCCGGGCCAGGGGTGTGACCCGGGGATCCGCGACGATCAGCTTGGCGCCACGGTCGCGGGCCCTCCAGACGTAGCTGGTGGTGATCGGCGCGCACTCGGCCACGTTCGCCCCGGCGACGAACACCACGTCGGCCAGCGGGATGTCGCTCCACGGGTTGGGGGCCCGGTCCATGCCGAGCGCCTTCTTGTTGGCGACCCCGGCCGACACCATGCAGAGCCGTCCGTTGTAGTCGAGGTTGGCCGTGCCGATGCCGAGCCGGGCGAACTTGCCCATCAGGTACGACTTCTCGTTGGTCAACGACACGCCCGACAGCACGGCGAACGAGTCGGGGCCGTAGGTGTCCTGGATGCGGCGGATCTCGGTCGCCACCCGGTCGATCGCCGCGTCCCAGCCGATCGGCCGGAACCCGGACTCCGCGCTCGGGTCCCGCTCCAGCGGATCGAGAAGCCGGTCCGGGTGTGCACCCTGGAGGTAGCGCTTCACGCCTTTGGGGCAGAGCTTGCCCCGGTTGAACGGGAAGTCGTACCAGGGCTCGAAGCCGACCACCCGGTTGTCGGCCACCTTGAGCTTGATGCCGCACTGCTGGCCGCAGAAGCAGCAGTGGGTCTCCACCTCGCGCTCGACGTCCATGCCGGCGTTCCAGCCGCCCGGGGGCTCTCGGTTGAGGTGCGGGCCGTAGCGCTCGATCAGCTGTTCCTCGGTGACCGGGAGCTGCGCCATCAGCCGAAGCCCCCCACCCGGCCGGTCTGGGCGATCGTGACGCCGGCCCTGCGGCAGGCCGGGCAGGTCTCCTGCCAGTGCCCGTCGGGTGACGAGTAGTCGAAGCCGACCATCGGGAGGACCTCCTTGATGTCCTGGACCTGCATCTGGGACGCGTAGGGGCGACCGCATCGACGGCACTCCTGTTGGGCCCCCTCCGAGCCGGCGTCCCTGTAGAGGTGGATGCCCAGGTTCGCGGGCCGCTGGAAGATGTGGAACAGCTTCCCGAACGGGATGTAGAGCAGTCCGAGGATGACGGTCAGGGCGTGAAGGTTGTTGAGGAAGCTGTAGTACCGGCCCTCCAGCCACAGGCTCGACGCGGTCAGGAACAGGCCGGTGACCGACACCGCGAAGAGCCCGGCGAGTGCGAGGAAGTCACCCTCACGCTCCACGGCGAGGGCTCCGGGGTCCCGGAGGCGCCGGTAGAGGAAGACCAGGACCCCGGTGATGACCAGGAAGGCGGCGATGTTGAGCAGGTGGAAGATGATGAAGCCGACGACGCCCATCGCCTGGAACGACCCGGTGGGCACGCCGAACAGGTAGGCCCTGTACTCGCTGCCGTCCTGACCGACCGACTCGAAGTGCACCCAGCCGAAGGTCAGCGGGAAGGTGACCGCGGCGGCCAGCATGCAACCCCAGAACACCAGCTGGTGAGCTGCCCACCGGGCGGTGGAACGACGACGGATGAAGCCCTGGGCCAACAGGTTGGTGCCCACCAGCCCGACCAGGCCGACCGCGTTGCGCCCCATGCGACCCGATCGCCGGAACGACTCCCAGCCCCTCTGGTTGAGGCGCGCGGTCGGCGGCCGCTGCAGCCAGATCAGGTAGCGGTACACCGTCGCGAAGACGCCGAGGAGCACGCCGATCAGGTAGCCGGCCAGAGCGGCATCGAACCACTGCAGCCCCCCGCTGCCGAGGTACACCCCCACGAGGACGACGAGGACGGCGCCGGTCGACCACGCCGCGGCGCGGACGTCGACCCTCACGCCGAACACCTCGGGAGTCCGACGTCGGCTGCGACCAGGAGGAGGACCGGTCGGGGCCGTTGCAGCGGTTCGGTCCATGGTCTGCCTGCTCCTCCCGACGATCATCGAGTGCCGACGGCCGAGACCGTAACAGAGCCGTCCGCATGCTCCCGACTCCCCGATTGCCAGGTATTATCTCTGGTCAGCGCTAGAGAAATGCCGGTCGGGCGACGGATCGTGGCCCACCGACCGGGACGGAGGATCCGATGTGCGATCACTGCGGATGTCGTGAGTACCCGCCCATCGCCGAGCTCTCGGCGGACCACGTCGAGATCCTCGCACTGGCCGAACAGCTGGCGACGGCAACCAGGCACGGCACCCCGGTCGACGCCGCCGGCCGGGACCGACTGCGTTCCCTGCTCGAGGTGCACGCAGCCAAGGAGGAGGTGGGGCTGTACCCGCTTCTCATCGCACAGATGGGCGAGCATGCCGACGCGTACTCCCACCTCGAGGAGGAGCACCGCGACATCGCCCGTGCGATCGACGCCGGATGCTTCGAGCACCACGCCTTCTACGCGCTGCAGCGTCACGTCGAGGAAGAGGAGGAGGTCCTGTTCAGCTCCGCGCTCTTCTGGTTCGACGGCGACACCTGGGACCAGCTCGAGGCCGTGCACCGGGGATTGCCGAGCTCCCCCACCGACGTCGGCTGAGACCGCCCCGGACCGGGCCTACGCGTCGGAACGGATCATGTCGGCAGCCTTCTCGCCGATCATGATCACCGGGGCGTTGATGTTGTTGCTCGTCACCGTCGGCATCACCGACGCATCGGCGATGCGCAGGCCCTCGAGCCCCCGGACCCGCAGTCGGGAGTCGACGACGGCCATCGGGTCGCCGTCGGGCCCCATCCGACACGTCCCGCACACGTGGTACTCGGTGTCGGCATGCTCGCGCAGGGTGCGCTCGATCTGATCGGGATCGTCGCGGTCGTAGTGGATGAGCATGTCGCCGCGGTAGGGGTCGAACACCGGCTGGGACATGATGTCGAGTGCGATCCGGGTCCCCGCCACCAGGGTCTCCATGTCGTAGGGGTGGCTGAAGTACCGGGGGTCGATCAGGGGGGCGACGGTGGTGTCGGGACTGGCCAGGCGCACCTCGCCGGTGCTCCTGGGTCGGGCCAGGAGCAGGTGGGCGGAGTAGCCGTGGCCCAGGTGGAGCCTGCGCCCGTGGTCGTCGCCGATGCCGACGATGAGCTCCATCTCCATGTCGGAGACCTCGACGTCGGGGCTCGTCCGGTAGTACACGCCGGACTCCGCGGCGCAGCTGGTGATCACGCCTCGGCGGTGCCGTCGCCACTGCCACATCCCCGCCAGGAGGCGGGCGACGCCGACCGGCGAGATGCCGACGGTGTGGTCGCTGACCAGCGACCGGTAGATCAGCAGCGCCGAGATGTGGTCCTGGAGGTTCTGCCCCACCCCGGGCGCGTCGAGCACCGGGCGGATGCCCAGATCCTGCAGGTGCTGACCGGGACCGACCCCCGACGCCATCAGGATCTGCGGAGTGCCGAACGCCCCGGCCGACATCACGATCTCGCGGCGGGCCCGCACCGAGCCGATACGTCGGCCCTGGACGTGGTCCACCACCGCGGCGCGCCGTCCGTCGAAGCGGAGCCCGGTGACGTGGACCCCGGTCCGGACCTCGAGGTTCGGTCGGTCCAGGTTGGGGTGGATGAACGCGGCGGCCAGGCTGTGGCGCTCCCCGTCCTTCTGGGTGACCTGCACGTGGTAGCAGCCGTGGTGCTCAGCACCGTTCACGTCGGCGTTGAACGGGATCCCGTAGTCCTGGCACGCCTGCAGGAACACGTCGTTGAGGGGGCTGGGGCTGCGCAGGTCGGTGATGTGCAGCGGACCGTCGGTGCCGTGGTAGGGCGAGTCGCGGTGGATGGCGTTCGACTCGGAGCGCAGGAAGAACGGCAGGACGTCGTCGTAGCCCCAGCCGGGGTTTCCGAGCTCGGCCCAGTGGTCGAAGTCGGAGCGATGACCCCGCGCGTAGATCATGGCGTTGATCGTGCTGGAGCCTCCCAGCGCCTTGCCCCGCGGTTGGAAACCCCGTCTACCGCCGAACCCCGCCTGGGGCACCGTCTCGTAGTTCCAGCTGTTGATACCCCTCGGCATGGCGGCCGCGAAGCCGAGCGGGGCGCGGATCAGCACGTCGCGGCCCTCGCCGCCGGCCTCGAGAAGGCAGACGCTGACCGACGGGTCCTCGCTCAGGCGAGCGGCCACCACGCAGCCCGCGGAGCCACCCCCGACGACGATGTAGTCGAACTCGTCCACGACCCGCACCGTACCGTCCCTGCCGCGACGAAGACCGGGCCGGGTCCCGGGTCGGCCTAGCGTGGGGAAGGCTCCGCACGATGAGGACCGGGCGGCCGATCGAGGAGGCGGGATGGCAGCGATCGTGGTGCTCGGCGGTGCGGGAGGCGTGGGTCGCGTGGCGGTCGAGGCGCTCACCCACATCGACTCCGTGTCCGAGGTCGTGGTCGCCGACCGCCGACGCGCCGAGGCGGCGGCGGTGGTGGCCGAGTTGGACGACCCCAGGTTGACCGCCGCAGCGGTCGATGTCAGCAGCCCCGCCTCATTGTCGTCGTTGATCAGCGGAGCCGCCGTCGTCCTCAACTGCGTCGGACCCTTCTACCGCTTCGGCCCCCCGACCCTGCGTGCCGCGATCGATGCCGGCGTGGGTTACGTCGACATCTGCGACGACCTCGACGCCACCCGGGCGATGTTGGAGATGGACGGTGACGCCCGCGCCGCAGGGGTCACCGCCCTGATCGGGATGGGCAACTCGCCGGGCCTGGCCAACATCTTCGTCAAGTTGTGCGCAGACGGCCTCCTCGACGAGGTGACCACGGCCGACATCTGCCACGTCCACGGTGGAGAGCCCTTCGAGGGTGCGGCGGTGCTGAAGCACCGCATCCACGCCATGGTCGACGACGTTCCGCTGTTCATCGACGGCGAGCAGATCACGGTGCGACAGCTGGACGAGAGCGGTGCCGCCCACGTCCGCGACGTCGACTTCGCCGGCGTCGGCACCTATCCGACCTTCCCCTACCCGCATCCCGAGACCGTCACGCTGCCGATGACGTTCCCCACGCTGCAGCGGGCCACCAACCTCGGCGTCGTCTACCCGCTGTCGTACTTCCAGTTGACCCAGGACCTGGTGCGCGCCGGCATGGCATCGGAGGATCCGGTCGCCGCCGGCGACGCCCTCGTCGCTCCGATCGACGTGATGGTCGCTCTCCTCCAGCAACAGCGTCCGCGCCTGTTGGCCGAGGCCGGTGTCGAGGAGGCCGGTGGCTGCCTGCACGTCGAGGTCGGCGGGATCAGGGACGGTGAGTCCCACTCCTACGTCTTCTCCCTCACATCGCGCGGTGCCGGTGCGGGCGAGGGCACCGGCATCCCCGCCGCGCTGGGCGCCGCGTTGCACGTGCGCGGGTCGTTCGACGGCCATGCCGGCGTCCATGCCCCCGAGGCGATCGTGCCGGTCGACGAGCTGCTCACGCTGGCCGCGGACGTGGTGACCGCGATGAGCATCGGATCGGGCGATGGGATCCCGCTGACCGTCGAGCACGTCGGGCCCGACGGCTCGGCACAGATCCTCCCGTTGAGCTTCTCGTGACCGACGGCGGGAATCCCCCGTCGTCGCCCACCCCGCCGTGGTTAGGATCCGCGCCATGTCCAAGCTCCGCATGACAGCAGCCGCGATCGCCCTCGCCTTCGGTGCCACGGTGGTGCTCCCCAGTTGCGCCGGGGTCTACGTCGACTCCTCGGGCAAGACGTGCGTGATCGTCCTGGCCATCCCGATCTGCAACTGATCGAGCTCGCCGCCCGCCGTGGTCGCTGACCCGGCCGAGACCGGGTTCGACCTCCCGGCCGGGGTGTTCCGCTCCCTCGAGTGGGCCGCCACCGGCGACACCGGTCCCACCGCCCTGCTGCTGCACGGTCTCAGCGGGGTCGCGGACGTCTGGTGCGACACGGTCGCTGCGCTCGGAGAGAGCCGGCCGCGATGCGTCGCGGTCGACCAGCGCGGCCACGGCCACAGCCCGGCCACCCCGGGCCGCTACCGGGTCGCCGACCACGTCGGCGACGTCCGGGCGCTCGTGGACCGGCTCGGAGCGCCGGTCCACCTGGTCGGCCACTCGATGGGTGCTCGTGTCGCGTTCGTGACGGGCGCTCGCCATCCCGAGCTGGTGGCGTCGGTGGTGGTCGTCGACATCGGGCCCGAGGCGTGGGCGGCCAACATCGATCGGACCACCCGGATGTTCCGCTCCATGCCGACGCGGTTCGCCGACCGCTCCGAGGCGCTCGAGTTCGGGCAGCTCTACGGATCGGGGCCCGGGGCGGCCGAGCGCTTCGTCGAGCAGCGGCTACGGCCGCAGCCGGACGGCACCTTCACCTGGCTGGCGTCGGTCGACGGTCTGGTCGAGACGGTGAGCGCCCACCGACGACGGAACTTCTGGGCGGAGTGGGACGCGCTGGCGGTCCCCACGCTCCTGGTTCGCGGTGGGACCAGCGGGGAGCTGCGACCCCGCACCTTCGAGCAGATGCGCCGCCGCAACCCCCGGGTCGAGGTGGCGGAGCTCGACGGCGTGGGCCACAACGTCCCGCTCCTCGCTCCGCAACGCCTCGCCGTGGAGATCCGGGCGTTCTGGAGTCGACTCCCCCTCGACGGGGACCTCGACGTCGATCAGCGCCAGTAGTTGTTGGCCGCGGCCACCGTCTGGAAGTTGATCGCCACCACCTGCGACGCAGCGGTCAGGGAGTCCGCCGAGTTCGCGTAGTCGGGCCGGAGCTCGTGGAGCACGTCGGTGTCGGGCTGGGTGTACCTCACAGCTGACGGCGGTCGCGGATGGCTGAGGTCCGTCAGGTGAAGATGTGGTCCTCGGAGCGGAAGCGACCGGCCCGGAACCGGTAGCTGAACGAGAAGCCCGGATACATGGCGATGACCTTCCCCGAGCTCGAGTTCTGGTACCAGCTGCTGCATCCGCCGGACTTCCAGACGGTCCGCTCCATGGCCCGGTGCACCCATTCCGTGTAGCGGTCTTCGGCCTCGACCGACGGCTCGATGGCGTGGCGGTTGTTGCGCCGGGTGCGCTGGATGCAGTCGAGCGCATAGCGCAGCTGCGACTCCATGATGAACAGCGCGGAGGTGTGGCCGATGCCGGTGTTGGGTCCGAGCATCAGGAACAGGTTCGGGAACCCCGGCATGGTCGTGCCGAGGTAGGCGCGGGGGAACTCGGCCCACAGGTCGGTGATCGGAGTCGAGTCGTGGCCGGTGACGGTGAAGGTAGTCGCGCCGTCGGTGGCGTCGTAGCCGGTGGCGTACACGATGGCGTCGAGCTCGACCTTGTCGCCGCCGGTGGTGATGATGCCGGCCGGCACGATCTCGTCGATGCCGTCGCTCGAGTCGTGCAGCGTCACGTTCGGTCGGCAGAGCGCGGGGTACAGGGTCGAGGAGACGATGACCCGCTTGCAGCCGATCGTGTAGTCGGGGGTCACCTTGCGGCGGATCTCGGGGTCGGGGATCTGTCGGGCGATGTGGGCGAGCGCCTGGCGCTTGGCCACCAGGTCGAGCAGCCGCGGGAAGTACTTGAAGCCGATCACCCTCGTCTCGAGGCCGAGGTAGATCGCGGAGCGCAGCGCGCCGTAGACGCGACGGTTCTTGAGCAGCGAGCGCTCCAGCCGAGAGAACTTCCGGTCGCGCCGCGGGAGGACCCAGTGCGGGGTGCGCTGGAAGACGTGCAGCTCCCCGACCTCGGGGGCGATGGCCGGGATGATCTGGGCTGCGCTCGCGCCGCTGCCGATCACCGCCACGCGCTTGCCGGCCAGGTCGTAGTCGTGGTCCCAGGCGTTGCTGTGGAACGAGTGCCCCTCGAAGGTGTCCCGCCCCTGGAAGTCGGGGATCTTCGGGTTGCTGAGCGGACCGGGGCCGAGGATCACGAAGCGGGCGCGGAACGTGCGGCCGTCGCGGGTGCTGATCACCCAGTGGTGCTCGTCGTCGTCCCAGTCAAGGGCCGACACATCGGCGTTCAGCTCGGTGCGCTCCCGGATGTGGTGCTTGTCGATGATGAAGTTGGTGTAGCGCTCCAGCTCGTCGCGCTCGGCGAACATCTGGCTCCACGGGTACGGCTCGGAGGAGATCGAGTACAGCGGCGACTGCACGTCGACCGCAGCGCCCGGGTACGTGTTCTGGCACCACGTCCCACCCATGAAGCTCCGGCGTTCGAGGACGATCCAGTCCTCGATCCCGGCCTTCTGCAGGCCGATCACCGCGCTCTGGCCGCTGAAGCCGCTGCCGATGACGATCACCTCGTGGACGTCCACCGCTACCTCCTCGCACCGGCGGCCCGGGTCCGCCTCATCTGGCAATGGGTGTTGTCACTTTCGGACGGGGAGTGGTCGCGGTCAAGCGAGCGTGTGTCACACCGCCGGTCGACGGCGGCGCTCTGGGCCACAATCACTGCGATGGCCGCACCTCCCGATCGCTCCTCGGCAGGACGCTCCGGGTCACGGGCGTCGGGTCGCTCCTACGGCGGAGTTCCCGCCGAGGTGCGCGTCGCCCAGCGTCGCGACCGCTTCCTGGGCGCCGGACTCGAGCTGTTCGGAACCCGTGGCTACCAGTCGACGAGCGTGCGGGCGGTCTGCCGTGAGGCGGGCCTGTCCGAGCGCTACTTCTACGAGTCGTTCGCCAACACCGAAGCCCTGCTGATCGGCGTGTACCAGCACTGCACCGAACGGATGCACGACGACATCCTCGTCGCCATGGCCACCGGTGACCGGCCGGCTGGGGACTCGTCAGCCGAACCTCTCGACCACGTCGTGCGCACGACTCTCGAGGCGTTCTACGCATCGGTCAGCGACCCCCGCGTGCTGCGGGTGTGCTGGCTGGAGGTGCTCGGGGTGAGCACGCTGGTCGACTCCACCTACATCTCGGGGATCGACCGGTTCGCCCACCTGGTCGCCACCGTGATGGCCGGGGCGTTCGGCCTCTCCCCCGACGAGCGGCTCCGCCTGATCGCCACCGGACTGGTCGGCAGCGTGATCATGACCGCGATCCGGTGGTACCTCGACGGCCAGAAGGAGCCGGTCACCACGCTGGTCGAAGCCAACTCGGTGCTCTTCCTCGGAGCCGCTCGCCAGCTGTCGCTGCGTTCCTGACCGATCGGCCAGCCCCGGGGCCGGCGAACGGCCACCACCAGGGAGATCGCCGACGTCCGCGTCCACGCTGGACGCCACCCGCACCGGTACCGTCACGACACCGACGCCCAGGAGGAGCCCTCGTGACCACCGGTTCGTGCTGCACCGTCCACCCGATCGCCGCCGAACGCCTCGGTCCGGTGCTCCGATCGACCGCCACGACGATCGCTCCCGCGAACCACGGGCGCCGGACATCGACCCGTTCGACCCCGCAGGCCGATCTGCTGGTGGTCGGCCACATCTCCACCGGCGACCCGTCTGCCCCCTCGGCCGAGGCGATGGCGGTGAGCGACGGGCGGATCGTCGGAATCGGATCCCGGTCCGACGTCGACGGCCTCACCGGTCCCTCCACCACGATCGTCGCCCCCGACGGCGTGGTCATCCCGGGCCTGGTCGAGCCGCACATGCACATCTGGGCCTCGTTACTGAACCTCGACTGGCTCGACCTCTCCCACGAGGCGTGCCCGACCTTCGACGACGTCGTGAGCGCGCTGCGGAACGCCGTCGGTGGGCCAGCGCCCGGGGAGCCGCTGATGGCCAAGCAGTTCGATCCCAGCCTCTACCCCGGCGAACCCGTCCTGACCCGGGATCTGCTCGACCGGATCTCACCCGATCGAGCCGTGGTCGTCGTCAACGCATCGCTGCACTACATGTACGCCAACTCGACCGCGTTGGCCGCCGCCGGAGTGACCGATACGACACCGGACCCGCCGGGCGGGACGTTCGGCCGGGTCGACGGCCGTCTGAACGGGGTGATCGGCGAGGTGCCGGCGATGATGGCCCTGATGGCTGCGGTGCCGATGCCGACCGCGGACCAGATCACCGACGGCGTCCGTCGCATCCTGGACGCTGCGGCCCGTCGAGGGGTGACATCGCTGCGTGAGGCGGCCACCGGCACGCTCGGCGGCGTCGGCGAGCTCGCGCTGCTCCACCAGATCAACGGATCCCGGCGGCTGCCGGTGCGGGTCTCGACCGCCCAGTTCTCCATCATGGGGGACCGCACCCCCTCCGAGGTCGCCGCCGCGTGGCGCGATGCCGACGTCACCCCGTTCAGCGGCGACGACATGGTCCGCGCCGATGCCTGGAAGGTCGTCACCGACGGCTCGAACCAGGGGCGAAGCGGCTACTTCCTGCAGCCGTACCTGGGTGAGGAGTCCGGCGGCAAGGCCAACTGGACTCCCGAGGGACTCCGCGACGTGCTGGAGGTCGGGCTGCGCGACGGCTGGCAGGTGATGGTGCACACCAACGGCGACGCGGCGGTCGAGTTCGCTCTGTGCGCCATGGAGGACCTGCTCCCCCACCATCCGGCCGGGGACCTGCGGCACCGCTTCGAGCACGTCTCGTTCTCCACCGACGACCAGCTGACCCGGATGGCTGCGGCCGGGATCTCGCCGAGCTTCCTGATGAACCACGTCTACTTCTGGGGCGCCGCGTTCCGCGACACGATCCTCGGCCCGGAACGTGCCCAGCGACTCGACCGCGTCGCGTCGGCGTACGCGGCGGGCATGCGCCCGTCGCTGCACTCCGACTACACCGTCACCGAGATCCACCCGCTGCTCAGCGCCCGCACCGCGGTGCAGCGACAGCTGCATGCCGACGGCACGGTGCTCAACCCGGCCGAGTGCGTGTCGCCCGACCAGGCCCTGGCGGCGATCACCACGCACGCGGCGTGGCAGATCCACGCCGATGACCGCGGGAGTCTCGGTGTCGGACAGCGGGCCGACTTCGCGGTCGTGTCCGACGATCCGTGGTCCAGCGATCCCGACGGCTGGCCCGAGATCACCGTGTCGGAGACCTACCTCGACGGATCCCCCGCCCATCAGGGCTGACGCCGCGAGCGCCGGTGCCGGTCGGGACCGCTGTGGCAGGGTGGGGCGGATGAGAGCGTGGTCCGTCACCGCTCCGGCGCCGATCGACAGGGGCCCGTTGGAGCTGTCGGAACGTCCCGACCCCGAACCCGGTCCCGGCGAGGTCCGGGTGCGGGTCTCGGTCTGCGGTGTGTGCCGGACGGACCTCCACGTAGCTGAAGGCGATCTCGCAGTGCACCGGGCCGGGGTGGTCCCGGGCCACGAGATCGTCGGCGTGGTCGACCGCCTGGGGCCGGGAGCCTCCCGCTTCGCCGAAGGCGACCGGATCGGCATCGCCTGGCTGAGGCGCACCTGCGGCGTGTGTCGGTTCTGTCGGCGCGGAGCAGAGAACCTGTGCACGTCCCCGTCGTTCACCGGCTGGGACGAGGACGGCGGCTACGCCGAGCACGCCGTGGTCGACGAGCGCTTCGCCTACTCACTCCCCGCGGGGTTCGCCGACGAGCACGTGGCACCCCTGCTGTGCGCCGGGATCATCGGGTTCCGAGCACTCCGCAGAGCCGAACTTCCCCCCGGTGGACGCCTGGGCATCTACGGGTTCGGAGCATCGGCGCACATCACCGCCCAGATCGCGATCGCGCAGGGGGCGACGGTCCACGTGATGACCCGGTCGCCGGAAGCCCGGGAGCTCGCTCTGGCGCTCGGGTGCGCGTCGGTGGGCGGCGCCACCGACGCACCTCCGGAGTCCCTGGACTCCGCGATCAACTTCACGCCATCCGGCGATGTCGTCCCCGCCGCGCTCCGCGCGCTCGATCGCGGCGGAACCCTGGCGATCGCCGGAATCCACATGTCCGACACCCCTCCGCTCGACTACGACCGCGAGTTGTTCCAGGAGCGCCAGATCCGCAGCGTGACCGCCAACACCCGTCGTGACGGAGAGGACCTGCTGCGCATCGCCGGACGCATCGGCGTGCAGGTGCACACGACCGCGTACCCGCTGGAGCGCGCCGACGAGGCGTTGGCCGATCTCGCCCACGACAGGTTGACCGGCGCGGCGGTCCTGCGCGTGGGTCCGCCGTGAGCCACGTCGCCCACCTGATCCGCCGACGAGGCAGGACCTTGGTCCTTCAACACTGCGCTGGTCCCTGGTGCAAGCTGGGGTCCGGAGACTTGGAGGTGTCATGAGCGCGACCACCACCGACGGAGCGATCGCCTGGCTCGACGAGGTCTCGCTCGCAGAGGTCGATCGCGTCGGCGGCAAGGGTGCGAACCTCGGCGAGATGGCCTCCGCCGGCTTCCCGGTTCCTCCCGGGTTCGTGGTGTGTGCGGACGGCTACCTGGCCGCCATGGATGCTGCCGGCGTGCGCCGGGAGCTCCTGTCGGAGTTCCGTGAGGCCGTCGCATCGGCCGACGATCCCGTTGAGCTCCGGGCACGGGCCCTGCACCTGCAGGAGACCGTCCGCCGGGCCGGAGTTCCTGGTGCTCTCCGGACGGCGCTGGTCGACGCCTACCACCCACTCGGCGACGACGTGGCCGTGGCGGTCCGCTCCTCGGCCACCGCCGAGGACGCCGCTGGGACCTCGTTCGCCGGGATGCACTCGACCTTCACCGACGTCGCCGGCCCGGACGACCTGATCCGGCGGCTGCTCGATTGCTGGGTGTCGCTGTACGGAGAGCGGGTCATCTCCTACCGCGCCGGGCAGTCCCTCACCGACGAACCCTCGATCGCCGTGGTCGTGCAGCAGCTTGTGCCATCCGAACGCGCCGGCGTCATGTTCAGCGTCGATCCATCCACCGGTGATCGGGACCTGATCGTCATCGAGGCGGCCCTGGGTCTGGGCGAGGTCGTCGTGTCCGGACAGGTGCAGCCCGACACCTACACCCTCACCAAGGATGGCCCTCGCATCCGCGAGGTGCGCGTCGGGCATCAGACCCATCGCCTCGTCGCCCGCGCCGGCGGCCGAGTCGACCGCGAGGAGCTGGGAACCGCTGACGCGGATGACCGCGTCCTCACCGACGGCCAGGCGATCGAGCTGGCCGAACTGGGCCTGCACGTCGAGGAGCACTACGGAGAGCCGCAGGACATGGAGTGGGCGATCGGCGAGGGCCGCACCTACCTGGTGCAGTCGAGACCGATCACGACCCTGGACACCGGTCCGAGCGGTGAGCCCACGGCGGGCACGGCCGATGATGCCGCAACGCTCCTGCAGGGTCTGGCCGCCTCATCCGGCACTGCGTCCGGGCGCGTCCGGGTCCTGCTGACCCCTGACCGGGCCGCCGATCTGCTCTCCGGGGAAGTCCTGGTGGCCCCGCTCACCAACCCTGACTGGGTCCCTGCGATCCGCAGAGCGGCCGCGGTGGTCACCGACAGCGGAGGCATGACGTGCCACGCCGCGATCGTGTCGCGCGAGCTCGGCGTCCCGTGCGTGGTCGGAGCACGCACCGCCACCACCCTGCTCCGCGACGGGGAGGTCGTCACCGTCGACGGCCGTCGGGGCACGGTGCTCAGAGGAGCGGTGCCCGTCGTCGCCCCGGCCACCACCGTCGATCCCCGCGCGGCCGACGCCGCCCCTCTCGAGGTCCCTGCGCTCGCCACCAGGATCTACGTCAACCTCGCCATGTCCGAGCATGCCGTCGAGGTCGCTGCCGGGCCGGTGGACGGGGTGGGCCTGCTGCGGGCCGAGTTCATGGTGGCCGACGCCCTCGACGGCGTGCACCCACGCCAGCTGCTGGCCCAGGGCGGCCGTGACGAGTTCCTCCGGCGGATGTCGGACTCGCTGCTCCGCATCACCCGCGCCTTCGCCCCGCGGCCGGTCGTGTACCGCACGATCGACTTCCGCAGCAACGAGTTCCGCGGGCTGCGAGGCGGCGAGGAGTTCGAGCCGGTCGAGGAGAACCCGATGATCGGCTTTCGGGGCTGCTTCCGATACGTCAAGGAGCCGGACCTCTTCGCCCTCGAGCTCGAGCTGCTCGCCCGGGTCCGCGACGAGACCCCGAACCTCCACCTGATGATCCCGTTCGTTCGGACCCGCTGGGAGCTCGAGCGATGCCTG
>WBZP01000633.1_pt1 | contig 46890 bp, 45 predicted proteins | sample 5204301 | NCBI WGS metagenome assembly WBZP01 (sample SAMN12412401, study PRJNA552823) | activated sludge metagenome | isolation source: activated sludge from nitrification reactor of wastewater treatment plant... | place: USA: Pennsylvania | collected 2017
GTGTCGATGACCGAGACGGTGTTGCTTCCTGCGTTGGTGACGTAGGCGTGGGTGCTGTCGGGGCTGACGGTCACCGCGGTGGGTCGCCAGCCGACGCGGACGGTGGCGGTGACGGTGTTGGTTTCGGTGTCGATCACCGACACCGAATTGCTGGCGAGGTTGGTGACGTAGGCGTGGGTGCCGTCGGGGCTGACGGTCACGTGGGTGGGTCGCCAGCCGACTCGGATGGTGGCGGTGACGGTGTTGGTTTCGGTGTCGATCACCGACACCGAATTGCTGGCGAGGTTGGTGATATAGGCGTGGGTGCCGTCGGGGCTGACCGCCACCTGGGTGGGCTTCCAGCCGACGCCGATGGTGGCAACGACGCTGCTCTCCGAAGGGCTGATGACCACGGTGGCGGTTTCGGTGTCGGTGCCGTGGTGGGCGTCGGAGACGCGCAGCTCGAAGGTGTCGGTGTCGATGCCGGGGGTGTCCGCCGCCGCGCGGCGGGCCGCCTGGCTGGGGGTGTAGAGGTAGCCGTCGGCGGTGGAGGTCAGGGTGCCCGAGGCCGGGTCGTGCACGACCAGGTAGGTCACCGGGTCGATGTCGGCGTCGGTGGTCAGGACCGACACGTGCACGGTGCCGTCGGTGTCGGGATCGGCCACCACCAGGGTCATGACCGGTGCAGTGTTGGATGGGTCGATCTTGACGGTTACCGGCACCGCGACGCTGTGGTGGTGGGTGTCATCGACGGTCACGGTGAAGTTGTCGGTGACCAGGGGGTTCTGCTCGGCGGCGGCGTCGTGGCGGGCTTCGGGGGTGGGGGTGTAGGTGAAGGTGCCGTCGGGGCGCAGCAGCACCGCGCCGTCGGCCGGGCCGCCGGTGACGGTGTAGGTCAGGGTGTCGTGGTCGGGGTCGGTGAGGTGCAGCGCGCCTTCCACCGCACCCTTGCTGTGTTCGGCCCCGCCCAGGGTGTAGGCCGGATCGCCCGGGATCGGGGCGGCGTTGACCGGCGTGACGGTCAAGGTGGCGGTGTGCCCGGAGTCGCCGATCAGGCCGAAGGTGACCAGGTTGAGCAGCCCGCCCAGGCTGTGGAGGTGCACGTCACCGGCGGCGTCGCTGACGGTGACGGTGAATGAGTCCAGGCCGCCGTTGTCAATGTAGCCGGGGTCGGTGACGGTGTAGGTGAAGTGGCCGTCGGCGGCGACGCTGACGGTGCCGTGTTCGGGGTTGTCGACGACGGTGAATGTCAGGGTGGGGCTGTCGGTGTCGGTGGCGACGATTCGGCCGGTGATGGTGTCGTCGACCCGGGTGTTTCCGGAGGGGTCATAGCTCAGGGTCGGGGTCTGGTTGAAGAACGTGTGTCGCACCCAGGCCAGCACACCCCACAGCACCGAGGTCTGGGCGGCCTGGGCCGCCGGGGTGGACGAAGGACTGGCCAGCGGCGCCAGCACCGTGTCGATCACCTGATCGACGACGCTGGGGGTGGCCGGTGCCGGGGCCTGATCATCCGCGCTGGTCGCGATCGCCGGTGTCGAGGTGGCCTGCAACGGTGTCACGGTCTGCGCCGCCGAAGTCCCGTCGGCTTCGGCGGTGCTGCGCATGACCCGCAGGGGTGCCGGGTCGGTGGCGGTGTCCGACGGCGAGGACGGCGCGGCGAGAACCGGGCGATCCGGCGTCACGGTTGAGGTCGCGGCGGAGGGATCGCGCATGGGTGCAGATGTGCTCTGCGCGGGTGTGCTGAGGTCTTGCGGCGCGGTGGGGATTTCGGTGCTGGACGTCTCCTCGGCCCCGGTGGCCGGTTCGGTGGCGGGTTGCTCCGCCGCCTGCTCGACGACTTCGGCGGACTCGGTGGACTCGGTCGATTCCTGCTCCGATGCGGTGGCCGCGGTGGTGTCGGACCCGGTTGTCGAGGACTGCGCATCCTGGTCCACTGCGGTCCCGGCCTCGGCCGAAGAATCGGATGCCGTTGATGCCTCCAACTGGCCCGAGTCGTCCGTGATGTCGGATTTCGTCCTGGCGGCCGGCGATTCGGTGGCATCCGACTCCGCCGGCGCGGACTCCGACGCCGAGATCGACGCCGTACCCGCGTCGGTGTCGGTGGGCTCGGCCAGCGCGACACCGGGTTGGCCCACCACCGCCGCGCCCACCCCCAGCGCGGCGGCCAGCAATCCCACCCGGCCGATGAACTCGGCGTAGTGGGCGCCCACCGGTTCGGTTTTCCCGGCGTGGGTCACCCCGATCGACCCGGCCGGGGTCCACTGGCCCGCGGTTCCGGCGCGTCGCACCAACGGATGACGCGACGGGAGCCCTGGCGCGGCAAAGACCAGCGCACCCGGCGCGGCCTGCACCAGAGTCCACTTCAGCGCAGGCTTCCCGGTGGTCGGTGTTCGCCCGGTTTCGGTGCGCACACCCTGTGGTGCGATGGTCATCGTTGCCCCCAAGGTGGATCAATTGGCCGGCGGCGACCGCGGACCGAACTGACGAAACTAGCTCATACCAGCAAACGGCACACCCCACAGCGGGACAAGGGACTTTGTGCCCCAAGATCAGGCCGATGACGGGGGTTCTGGTCGGGTGCCGTCACAACGAAGGCCGACACAGGCATACACAGGTCCATGCATGTATGCATGAACTATGGCCACGAAAACGATATCGGTAGATCTCGAGGCATACGAACGTCTGCGCGCTGCCCGGCGGTCACCCGACGAATCGTTTTCCCAGGTGATCAAGCGCTGGGCATCGTGCGCTACCGCTGAGGGTCAGTGTCACCACGACGTCAGCGCCAGCGCGACGACGCAGGCCACCACCGCGGCGGTGGTCAGACCGTAGCTGAGCAGGCCGGCCCGGCCGATGGCGAAGCGTCCCATCAGATTCCGGTCGCGGCCGATCCCGACCATCGCCAGTAGCAGCGGCACCAGCAGCACGGCGTTGAGCACCTGGGTGGCCACCAGGATCGTCACCAGCGGGGCATTCGGGATGAGTACGGGCAGCGCGCCGAGCATGGTGACGATCCCGAAGGTCAGGTAGAAGACGCGGGCTTCGGTGAACGGGTCGTCGACGGCGGCCTCGACGCCGGCGTACTCGCACACCGAGTAGGCCGTCGACAGCGGAAGCACCGCTGCGGCCAGCAACGCCGACCCGATCAATCCCACCGCGAACAGCGTCGAGGCGGCCGCACCCGCGAGCGGTTCCAGCGCCCGGGCGGCATCGGCGGCGTCGTTGATCGGCCGGCCGTCGCGGTGCAGCGTCGCCGCGCACGCCACCACCACGAAGAATCCGATCACCCCGGTGAGCACCGAGCCGATGATGACGTCGACCCGTTCGAGGGCCAGGTCCTCGGTCCGCAGCTTCTTGTCCACCGCGTAGGACTGGATGAACGACAGCCCCCACGGGGCGAGCGTGGTGCCCAGCGTGGCGGTGACGATTGCGACCGCTGTGGCGGTGGGCGGCATGGTCGGGACCAGGGTGCCGTGCAGCGCGGCACCCCAATCCGGGTGGGCCAGCACGCCGGAGGCGATGTAGGCCAGGAACACCGTCGACAGCAACAAGAGGAGATGCTCGACACGGTGGAAGCCTCCGCGCAGCACCAGCAGGGAGACGATCACCGCGGCTGCCGGAACGCTCACATACCGGGTGATCCCGAACAGCTCGAATCCGGCTGCGATGCCGGCGAATTCGGCGCACGTGGTGCCGAGGTTGGCGGTCACCAGCGCGGCCAGTACCGCACCGCCCACCCGTACGCCGTAGCGCTGGCGCACCAGCCCGATGAGACCCTGTCCGGTGACCACGCCCATCCGGGCGGCCAGGCCGTGGAACATCACCAGCGCGACGGTTGACAGCAGCAGCACCCACAGCAGCTGGTAGCCGTGGTTGGCGCCGAGCACCGAATAGGTGGTGATGCCGGCCGGGTCGTCATCGGATAGCCCGGCGAGCAGTCCGGGACCGACGACCGCCAGCAGTGCGCCGATGCCCAGCCGGCGTTTCACCGCGTGCCCCGGCGACGAGGCCAGACGTGCCACCGGGAGAAGCGTCGGCCACGCAGGGCGGGAACGTGCGCCAGCCGGTTTCGCCATCTGTGCGCGTGTTCGGCGGGCATAGCGGCAACGATCCGCGCGGCGTGGCTGCTGGGCATCGCCCGAAGCACCCGTTCGCCGACGACAGGATGGGCGGCACGGACGACGTCGGCCGCGACGCCGGGCCCCTTGGCGACCAAGACCTCGGCCGCCGACTCGGTGTCGAGTCGGCTGACGAGCGCGGCGAGCCCGCGCGCGTCGAGGTGGTGCACGGCCGACCGCGGGGTTGCCAGTTGGACGGCGTGGCCGCGCTCGGAGGTCAGGTGCAGATCGGTCCACGCGACGGCGTCCTCGCGGGAGCGCTGGGCCAGCCGGCGCAGGCCGAGTCGCCGCAGCATGCCGCCCAAGCCGACCTCGACGCCGACGAGTTCCAGGTGGTGATTGGTGCGGGCCAGCACCACGTCGGAGACCCGGGCCAGCCGCTGGCCGACGACGTCGACGATCTGGGTGTCGAGCACATCGCGCACCAACAGGATCTCGTCGTCGTCAAGTGCTTCGGCGACCGAGTCGATCGTGAATTCGCTTGCTTCGGAGGATAATTCGACGATCGCCTGCCGGAAGTTCGCGACTTGGCCCCACGGGATCAACAGCTCGGGGCCGCCATCGTGCCGGACCAGAATCCGTTCGACCAGCTGCGGGCCGGCCTCCGCACCCAGCCGCACGGTCAGATCGACCAGGCGGCCCAGCGCGCGGCCATCGGGCCCGAGCACGTCGCGACCGGTCAGTCGGCTGAGCGCGAGCACGTCGTAAGCATGCCGGGTACCAAACTGCCGGTCGACCGCCGGCCTGCGCCGCGTGTCGTTCCGCTTCTCGTCGGTCCGGCGCAATTCATACAACGTGCGTTGTGGCACGCTCATGGGATCGGACGTCGGCGTCGACGTCCGCCGGGTCCGTGAATTGCTCGCCGCCGCCGGCGTCACGATCGAGCCGTTGACCGAAGCCGACGCCGAACTGGCCGGGGCGCAGCGGTCCCTGTCGGGCGGACGTGGGTTGTCCTTGGGCGATCGTTGTTGCCTCGCGTTGACAGTCCGCAGCACGCCCCCCGAGGTTCTGACTGCCGATCGCGCGTGGTCTCAGCTCGACCTGCCTATCCGAGTTCGCTTGCTCCGCTAGCCGCACCTTGGTGTATGTAATGTGTATATTAGGTGTATGTCGCGGACCAATATTGATATCGATGACGAGCTCGTCGCCCAGGTGATGCGAAGATATGGGGTTTCCACCAAGAAGCAGGCCGTTGACCTGGCCCTGCGGCGTCTGGTTGGAGTCCCGTTGAGTCGCGAATTTCTGCTGAGCCTGGAAGGCATCGGCTGGGACGCTGACCTTGGCGACATCCGCCGAGAGCGTCCCAGCGAATTCTGATGATCCTGATCGATACGTCCGCCTGGATCGAATACCTTCGCGCGACCGGGTCGGCCGCCGCGATCGAGGTGCGCCGATTGCTGTCAACCGAACCGGATCGGGTCGTGATGTGCGAGCTCGTCGCGATGGAGCTCTTGTCGGGCGCGGTCGACGACGACAAACACGCGAAGCTCGAGCAGCTGGTGAACGGGCTACCATCGCTGAAAATCGATGATGCGGTCGACTTCCGCAGTGCTGCGGCGATCTACCGGGCGACTCGGCGCGCTGGCCAGACGATCCGAAGTATCAATGACTGTCTGATTGCCGCTGTGTCGATTCGCCACGGCGCCAGCATCATTCACCGCGATGCGGACTTCGAGGTGATCGCGGCGGTCACAGGTCTTGGGGCTGAGTCATTCCGGTGAAGCCGCTGGCAGCCTCCCAAGCTTGTACAATAAATCGTACAACCTTGGGAGGCTGCCTTGAAAACGATGACGTACTCCTGGACGCGCGCGAACTTCGCGGCCGCGCTTGACGCCGTTCTCGACGACCGCGAAGAAGTGATTATCACTCGGGCCGGCAAGGCCCCAGTGGTCCTCGTCGCACTGGACGACTATGAATCCCTCAGGGAGACGGCGCACCTGCTCCAAAACCCGGCGAACGCCCGCCGTCTGCTTGCCTCGATCGAGCGGCTCGAAGCCGGTGATGGGACTGCACGGGATCTACTGGAGTGAGGCTGATTTGGGACGAATCAGCCTGGGATGACTACCTTTACTGGCAGCAACAGGACCGCAAAGTCCTGCGCCGCATCAACCAACTCATTGCCGATATCCAGCGTCATGGCAACGAGGGAATCGGAAAACCTGAACCACTGAAGCACGGGCTCCACGGCTATTGGTCACGCCGAATCACCGCTGAACACCGCCTGGTCTACAAGGTGGTCGACGACGCGGTCCGCATCGCGCAATGCCGATTGCACTACACGTGAGTACCGGGCCTTAGCAGGCGGTTCAGACAACCGGCGTTGTCGGGATGAGGGAGATGACCGACATGGTGCTGCTCGCGGTGTTGGTGGCGGTGTCGACCACCGACACGGTGTCGCTGTTGTAATTCGCGACGTAGAGAAGGCTGCCATCGGGGCACGAGGTCGGTACTCGCTAATTTTCTCCGGGCCCGCGGAGACTGCGTCAGACGGGACGAAGAGTTCGCCTCGTTGTGCCTGTTGGTGCGCTGCATACACCGCGTCGTGCGCCACCCATGAGGCACGGCATTTGTGCTACGCTGTCGCACATGGAGGTCGGTGTGCGGGATCTGCGGAATCGCACGGGTCAGGTGATCGATGCGGTCAAGGCCGGTGAGCAGGTCACGCTCACGGTGCACGGTGAGCCGGTCGCCGACATCGTCCCGCACCGGCGCCGTGTTCGTTGGCTGTCGGGGGAGCATCTTCGAAACGAGCTCGCCGAGCGTGCGGCCGACGCGTGCCTGACCGGGGAGCTCGAAGACCTTGTCGGTCAGACGATTGACAACCTGTGACCGCGGGCCTGCTGGACACATCGGTCTTCATTGCACGGGAAAGCGGCCGTGTCGTCGCGAAACTGCCTGAACGGGTGGCTCTTTCGGTCATCACGATCGGTGAGTTGCAACTCGGTGTGCTCAATGCAGGCGATGCCGAGGTCCGGTCACGACGTGCCGACACGCTGGCGCTGGCCCGCACGGCAGATCCCATCGTGGTCAGTGAAGCGGTGATGGTCACCTGGGCCCGACTCGTCGCGGACTGCCGGGCCGCCGGCGTGCATCGGGCGGTGAAGCTCACTGACTCGTTGATTGCGGCAACCGCGATCGAGCACGGTCTTCCCGTCGTGACGCAGGATGCCGACTTCGACCAGATTGCGCGCGCCTGTCCTGCCCTGGCCGTGATCAGGGTGTGAGTCGAACGGGGATCGATCGCCGTGCTGTCGAAGTTGCTGCGACTGGGCGAGGGCCGCATGGTCAGACGCCTGCACGCGGTCGCCCAGCGCGTCGAGGCCCTGTCCGGCGAAACCGCCCAGCTCAGCGATGTCGAGCTGCGGGCCAAGACCGACGAGTTCAAGCGTCGGCTCGCCGACGGGACAAGCGTCGACGAGCTGCTGCCCGAAGGGTTCGCGGTGGCGCGGGAGGCCGCCTGGCGCGTCCTGGACCAGCGTCCCTATCAGGTGCAGGTGATGGGCGGCGCGGCACTGCATTTCGGCAACATCGCCGAGATGATGACCGGGGAAGGCAAGACGCTTGCGTGCGTCATGCCGGCCTACCTGAACGCACTGTCCGGCAACGGGGTGCACATCGTCACCGTCAACGACTACCTGGCCAAACGCGACAGCGAGTGGATGGGCCGCGTCCACCATTTCCTGGGCCTCGACGTCGGTGTCGTGGTGGCCGGCATGACCCCCGACGAGCGCCGGGTGGCGTACGCCGCCGATATCACTTACGGCACCAACAACGAGTTCGGGTTCGACTACCTGCGCGACAACATGGCCCGGTCGACCGACGATCTGGTGCAGCGCGGCCACGCCTACGCGATCGTCGACGAGGTGGACTCGATCCTCATCGACGAGGCCCGCACCCCGCTGATCATCTCCGGGCCCGCGGAGGGTGCCACGGACTGGTACTACGAGTTCGCTCGACTGGCCGAACTGATGGACGAAGACGTCCACTACGAGGTCGACGTACCCAAGCGCGCGGTCGGTGTGCACGTGGCCGGTGTGCGGTTTGTCGAAGATCAGATCGGGATCGACAACCTGTATGAGACCGGCAATTCCGAGTTGGTCAGCTACCTCAACAACGCGGTGCGGGCCAAGGAACTCTTCGAATGCAACAAGGACTACATCGTCAACGACGACGGCGAGGTGCTGATCGTCGACGAGTTCACCGGCCGGGTGCTGGTCGGGCGTCGCTACAACGAAGGCCTGCACCAGGCCATCGAGGCCAAGGAGGGTGTGGAGGTCAAGCCCGAGAACCAGACGCTGGCGACGATCACGCTGCAGAACTACTTCCGGCTTTACGACAAGCTGGCCGGGATGACCGGTACCGCGCAGACCGAGGCGGCCGAATTTCAGGAGATCTACCGGCTCGGTGTCGTCACCATTCCGCCCAACCGGCCGATGAAACGCCGCGATGCGCCGGACGTGATCTTCAAGACCGAACTGGCCAAGTTCAACGCGGTGGTCGACGACGTCGTGACGCGGTACGCCAAGGGGCAGCCGGTGTTGATCGGCACCACCAGCGTCGCGAAATCGGAGTACCTGTCGCGCCAGTTCGCCGAGCGCGACATCCCGCACACCGTGCTCAACGCCAAGCACTTGGAGTTGGAGGCGGCGATCGTCGCCGAGGGCGGTCGGCGCGGCGCCGTCACGGTGGCCACCGACATGGCCGGTCGCGGCACCGACATCGTGCTGGGCGGCAACGTCGACTTCCTCACCGACAAGCTGCTGCGCGCCCGGGATCTCGACCCGGTGCAGACCCCGGACGACTACCAGCGCGCCTGGCGCGAGGAACGGCCGACGATCAAGGCGGCGGCCGCCGCGGAGGCCGAGGTGGTCACCACGTTGGGCGGGTTATACGTGGTGGGCACCGAACGGCATGAGTCACGCCGCATCGACAACCAGCTGCGGGGCCGTTCGGGCCGACAGGGAGACCCGGGGGAGACCCGGTTCTACCTCTCGCTCGGCGACGAGTTGATGGTGCGGTTCAACGGTGCGGCGGTGCAGAAACTGTTGACCAAGCTGAAGATGCCCGACGACCTGCCCCTCGAGTCCAGGATCGTCGCCCGTGAGATCCAGAGCGCGCAGACGCAGGTCGAGCAGCAGAACTTCGAGCAGCGGCGCAACGTGCTGCAATTCGACGAGGTGATGAACCAGCAGCGCACGGTCGTCTACGGCGCGCGCCGCCGCATCCTGAAAGGTGAGAACGTCAAAGGCCATGCGCTGCACATGCTTCGGGATGTCATCGTCGCCTACGTCGCGGCCGCAACGGTTGAAAGGAAGGCCGAGACCTGGGACCTCGACGGGCTGTGGACCGCACTGAAGACGCTGTACCCGGTCGGGCTGGACCGGACCGCACTGGCCCGGCCCGAGCGAAAGCGCTTGACCCGAATTGACCTGCTCGACGTCATCGTGGCGGACGCCGGGCGCGCATACGCCGACCGTGAGTCCGAGGTCGACGCGCGTGGGGGTGCCGGAGCGATGCGTCGCCTGGAACGCGGTGTCCTGCTCGACGTGATCGACCGTCGATGGCGAAACCACCTCTACGAGATGGACTACCTCAAGGCGGGCATCGGATTGCGCGCGATGGCCGAGCGCGACCCGGTGGTGGAATACCGGCGGGAGGGCTACGACATGTTCGTCGGGATGGTCGAGCGCGTCGAGGAGGAGTGCATCGAAAGGCTGTTCACAGCCGAAACGCATACGCCGTCGGAGCCACCCGGCTTACCCTGAGCGATGCACAGCGTCATCGACAAGTGGGATGTCGGCACGACGAAGCGGCTGGTGGCGCTGACCCGACCGATGTACAAGCTGTATTTCCGGTCGGAGGTGCGCGGGTTGGACCGGCTGCCCAGGAAGGGCCCGGCGCTGGTGGTGGCCAACCATTCCGGCGGTCTGCTGACCGTGGACGCCCAGGTGTTCCTCGTCGACTACTACACGAAGTTCGGTTATGGCCGGCCCGTCTACGTGCTGGGCCACGACAACCTGTTCCGCGGTCCGGGCGCCGACTTCCTGGGCCGCAGCGGCATCATCCGCGCCACGCAACGCAACGCGGCCCAGGCGCTGGCGGCCGGCGCGGTGGTGCTCGTCTTCCCGGGCGGTGACTACGACGTCTACCGGCCCACCTCGGCCCGCAACGTCATCGACTTCGGCGGGCGCACCGGATACGTGGAAGCCGCCGTGCACGCCGGGGTGCCGATCGTGCCGGCGGTCATCATCGGCGGGCAGGAAAGCCAGCTGTACCTGACCCGCGGGATCGGGCTGGCGCGCGCTCTGCGTTTGAGCGGCCTGGAGCATCGGCTGTTTCGGTCCACGCTGCTGCCCGTCACGATCGGGTTCCCGTTCGGGCTCAGTGTCGTGCTGCCGGTCAACATGCCGCTGCCCGCCAAGATGGTCGCCCAGCTGCTGCCGCGGATCGACATCGCCAAGCGGTTCGGTCCCGATCCCGACGTGGCCGAGGTCGACGCCTACGTGCGCCGCGTCATGCAGAAGGGGCTCGACGCGTTGGCGGCTGAACGCCGATTCCCGCTACTCGGTTGATCGAGCTCCTCGACCAACAGCCGGCCGGGTCCTTCGTACAACGAAGTGGCGCCTGGGTCTAGCTGCCTTCCGGCCACTTTGGCGGCGATGTTCGCGGTGACCGTGGCCGCCGCCCCGGCGGTCTTGGCGCCGCATGCGCTGGATTCGATGGCGACGTTATTGGCGACCCTCAACGCCCGTCGCGGCGTCGATCTCGTTGGGGGACAACAACAACGCGTCGATCGCCGATTGCGCCACCGGAGTCGCCGATGTGGTGGTTGCTGTGGCGCTCGACGATGCGCTCGTGGTGGTGACCTGGTTGCCGCTGCCGCCGCATCCCGCGGCAAGCAGGCAGACACCTGCCGTGATGGCCAGTCTGGTCAGTTTGCGCATATCCGTCCCTCCGGGGAGCATCGGCTCCGGCTGAGTCAACCAGGCTGAACCCTCCGACGAATAGGGTCTTTCGTACTTGAGGGTCACATCGGGCCGATCTACCCCTCGCGGCGCAGCCGGGATTCCAGGAAGCGCTCCAGTTTCTCGAACTCGGTGACGGCGTCGGCGTACGGCCCGGCCGGGCGGGCACCCGCGCCGTCGAGCACGTAACCGACAAGCGCCCCGAGCGGCCGGTCACCGGCCAGCGCGCGGTCCACGGTGTCGTCCTCGGCGTAGTCGGCGGCGTCGCGCAGCAGCTCGACGGCCAATTCGAGCTGATCGCGGTCGACGGCGTCGGGCCCGTCGGCGATGTCGTCGGACAACCCGGTCAGCACGTAGACGTTCTCCTCGCTGACCCGGACGTTCAGCGAACCGTCGGTGGCGGCGGTCCGGATGTCCTCGTAGGTGCTCAGGTCCGACAGGTCGTGGTCGTGCTCGTCGGCCAGATAGCGGGCCAGCGCCCGCTCGGACGGGAACACGCTGATGCGCCCGTTGCGGCCCAGGAAGATCGGCCGCTCACGGAAGTAGCAGCGCAGTGTGTAGAAGCCGCCGGAATCGGTCATCATCCGGATCGGGTCGATGCCGACCTTCTCCCAGAAGTCGACGTCGCCGCCGAGCGCGCCGCTGCCCGCGGCGACGGTGACGCCCGGCAGGCCGTCGTGGTCGTAGTCCAGCGACGCGTCGTTCACGCTGATGTCGGGATCCTCGTCCAGCAGCGCCGCCGCCAATTCCTCGGGCTCCTCCGGGGCGGGTTCGGCCAGTTCGGCGGCGGCGCGGGCCGAAAGCGCGGCATCGACGTCGGGGGTCACCAGCACCTCCTGGACCGCCGCCAGCACCCCGTCCCAGCTGCGTCCGACGATCGCGGCGATGGCACTCCACCGCTTGGCGCCGGCCTTGCCGGTGAACTCGCCGGAGCCGCCGGTGACCGACGACAGCGTCGGGTTGCCGTTGAAGAACTTGGTGACCGTGGGCAGTTCGCAGACGGTGCCGATGGACGACACGATGGCCAGCGCGTTGGCGACCTTCTGCACCGCTTCGGGCTCGGGCTTCCCGGCCAGCAGTTCCTCCACGCCGACCAGGTCGAAGCGGTGGTCGTCGTCGGGATCCACGCGGTGCGCGGTGGCCTCGGTCAGCTTCTGCCAGGCCGGATGGTCGCTCAGGTCGTTCTCGGCGCCACCGCGGACGAAGGCGGCCAGGTCCGCGGCGCTGGCGAAGCCGTACAGGTCGTCGCCTGAGCCGAGGAACGCCTCCCACTCGTCGCCGCCTTCGCGCCAGCGCGGCGCCCACAGGGTGTACAGATCCCCGTCGGTGACGGACAGGCAGATCGGAAGCAGGTCAGAAGCCATGCGGCACAGGATAACGAGGCCGTCTGAACCGCCGGCAGCTCACCCGGCCCGGCCCGCTACTCTCGCTGTTCATGGATGTGCGTGTCGTCGATCACCCGCTGGCCGCCGCCCGGCTGACCACCCTGCGCGACGAACGCACCGACAACGCGGGCTTCCGTGCGGCGTTGCGCGACCTGACCCTGATGCTGGTCTACGAGGCCACCCGGGATGCCGAGGTCGCCCACTTCGCGATCCGCACGCCGCTGGCGGAGACGACGGGCACGCGGCTGGCCAATCCGCCGCTGCTGGTGCCGGTGCTGCGGGCCGGGCTGGGCATGGTCGACCAGGCGCACACCCTGATCCCGGAGGCGCGGGTGGGTTTCGTCGGCGTTGCCCGCGACGAGAAGACCCACGAACCGACGCCGTACCTGGAGTCGCTGCCGGCGGATCTGTCCACTCAGCCCGTGCTGGTGCTCGACCCGATGCTGGCCACCGGCGGGTCGATCGGCTACACCCTGGGACTGCTGGCCCAACATGGTGCCGTCGACGTCACGGTGGTGTGTGTGGTGGCCGCGCCGGAGGGGATTGCGGCGCTGGAGCGGCACGCACCGAACGTCCGACTGTTCACCGCGTCGATCGACGACGGCCTCAACGAGACCGCCTACATCGTCCCGGGTCTCGGTGACGCCGGGGACCGTCAGTTCGGGCCGCGCTGAAGCAACTGGGTGACCTCGGCGTCGACGGCGTGCAGTAACCGTAGTGCGTTGCGCCGGGCGGCGTTGAGGTCGTCAGTCGGTGTGAGGCGAATCTCTATGTAGCCCTTGATCTTCGGCTCGGTTCCCGACGGCCTGACCGCGATGCGCACGCCGCGGCCGGTGCAGATGAGGGCATCGGTTCGGGGCTGCAGGTCTTCGATGCCGACCTCGATCCCGGCGATGCGCCGCGGCGGTGACGCCCGCAGTCGGGTCATCACCGCGGGCGCGTCGTCGACTCGGGCGCTGACCGCGGAGGTGACGTGCACACCGTGCCGGCGGGCCAGGCGGTCCAGCGCGTCGGGCACCGAATCTCCTTGCGCTAGTAGGGTGGCAACCAGATCGGCGGCGACGACGGCCGCGCTGATGCCGTCCTTGTCGCGCACCGCGTCGGGATCCACGCAGTGCCCGATGGCCTCCTCGTAGGCGTAGCGCAGTGTATGCCCGGCTTTGCCCCGGGCATCGAAGTCGGCCCGGGCCAGCCACTTGAATCCGGTCAGGGTTTCGACGTGGCGGGCGCCGTAGTCCGCGGCGATGGCCGCCAGCAGCTGTGACGAGACGATCGAACTCGCGACGACAGCCCTGGCGGCTTCCTCGTCTGAGAGTCGGGAGAGCAGGAAATCGCCCAGCAGCCAACCGGTTTCGTTGCCGGACAGCATCCGCCAGCCGCCGGTGTCGGGGATTCCGACGGCGCAGCGGTCGGCGTCGGGGTCCAGGGCGATCGCCAGATCGGCGCCGACGTCGGCGGCCAGGGTCAGCAGGGCGTCGGTGGCGCCGGGTTCCTCCGGGTTGGGGAAGGCGACGGTGGGGAAGTCGGGGTCGGGGTCGAACTGCGTGGCGACGGTGTGCACGTCGGTGAACCCGGCCCGGGCCAGCACCCGCAGTGCGATGTCGCCGCCGACGCCGTGCAGCGGGGTCAGGGCGATCCGCAGTGGGCCTGCTCCGCGGCGCAGGCTCGCCGCCCGCGTGACGTACTCGTCGACCAGCTGCTCGCCGGTCGGTGTCACGGGTGCCCGGGCGATCCGATCCGCCGCAGGTGCGGCGTTCATCGCGTTCTCGATGTCCCGGTCGGTGGGTTCGACGATCTGGATGCCGCCGGCGAAGTACACCTTGTAGCCGTTGTCGGCGGCCGGGTTGTGCGACGCCGTGATCTGCACCCCGGCGGCGGCGTCCAGGTGCCGCACCGCGTAGGCGACAATCGGTGTCGGCAGCGGGCGCGGCAGCAACACAACTGAAAAGCCTTCGGCGGCAAGGATTTCCGCGGTCGCGGTGCCGAACTCGTCGGAGTGGTGGCGGGCGTCGTGGCCGACGACCACCGTGGCCCCGGTCAGCCCGCGGTCCCGCAGCACCGCGGCCACCGCCCAGGTCGCGCGGCTGACGGTGGCCGTGTTCATGGCGTCGGGCCCGTCGCGCATGGGACCCCGCAGTCCGGCGGTGCCGAACTTCACAGCCGGGCGATCACGGCGGCCAGCAGTTCGCCCATCGCCGCCGCCGACCGACGGCCGGCCTCGAGCACCTCCTCATGCGACAGCGGCTGCCCCGTCATCCCGGCGGCCAGGTTCGTCACCAGCGACACGCCCAGCACGGCGGCGCCCTCGGCGCGCGCGGCGATGGTCTCGTGCACCGTTGACATGCCGACCAGGTCGGCGCCCAGGGTGCGCAGCATCCGGATCTCGGCGGGCGTCTCATAGTGCGGGCCGGGCAGCCCGGCGTACACGCCTTCGGCCAGCGTCGGGTCGACCTCGCGGGCCAGGGTCCGCAGCGCGGGGGAGTATGCGTCGACCAGATCCACGAACCGCGCTCCGACCAGCGGAGAGCGCGCGGTCAGGTTGAGGTGGTCGCTGATCAGCACCGGCTGACCGACGCGGTATTCGGCGCGCAGGCCCCCGGCGGCGTTGGTCAGGATCACTGCCTGCACACCGGCGGCGCAGGCCGTGCGGACCGGGTGCACCACCTTGCTCAGGTCATGGCCCTCGTAGGCGTGAATGCGGCCGAGCAGCACCAGCACGCGGTGCCCTGCGACCGGGATCGACAGGATCTGGCCGCCGTGCCCGGCGGCTGTCGGCGTGCAGAAGCCGGGCAACTGCGCCATCGGCAGCACCGCCACGGGGGTGCCGAGCGCCTCGACGGCCGGCGCCCAGCCCGACCCCAGGATGACGGCCACATCGTGGCTGGCGACGCCGGTGCGCTCGGCGATCGCCCCGGCGGCGTCGGTTGCGTCGGTCACCAGGGCAGCGTAGACGGATGGCAGTGCGATACTGCTCTGATGCCGACCGCCACCGCATCGGACAGCGTCCAGGACACTGTGCTGACCCGCCGCGGTGACCTGTTGGCGCTGTCGCACTCCATCCACGCCGAACCGGAGCTGGCATTCCAGGAGTTCCGAAGCGCCGCCAAGACCCGCGCGCTGGTCGCCGAGCGGGGTTTCGAGATCGCCGACGCGCCGGGTGGACTGCCGACGGCGTTCCGGGCGTCGTTCGGCAGCGGCCCGCTGCGGGTCGGGGTGTGTGCCGAATACGACGCCCTGCCCGAGATCGGGCATGCCTGCGGGCACAACATCATCGCGTCCGCGGCGGTGGGTGCGGCCCTGGCGCTGGCCGACGTGGCCGATGAACTCGGGCTGACCGTCGTGCTGCTGGGTACCCCGGCCGAGGAGGCCGGTGGCGGAAAAGTGTTGCTGCTCAACGCCGGAGCATTCGACGACTTGGCCGCCACGGTGATGATGCACCCGGGTGCGCTCGACATTGCGGCGGCCCGGTCGCTGGCGCTCTCGGAGGTGGCGGTGCGCTACCGCGGCCGCGAGGCGCACGCCGCGGTCGCGCCGTACCTGGGGGTCAACGCCGGCGATGCCGTGACCGTCGCGCAGGTGGCGCTCGGGTTGCTGCGCCAGCAGCTGGCGCCGGGTCAGATGTTGCACGGCATCGTCACCGACGGCGGCGCCGCGCCGAACGTCATCCCGGCGCGGGCCGGCATGCGCTACACCATGCGGGCGGCCGACACGGTCGCGCTGCGCGAACTCGAGGACCGCGCCGGCGACTGCTTCCTGGCCGGGGCGTTGGCCACCGGCTGCGACTACGAGGTCAACGAGACCGAGCCCACCTATGCGGCGTTGGCGCCGGACGCGTGGCTGGCCGATGTGTTCCGGGCCGAGATGCTCCGGCTGGACCGCACCCCGCTGCCGGCCGGGGTCGAGTCGACGCTGCCGCTGGGCAGCACCGATATGGGCAACGTCACCCAGGTCATGCCCGGCATCCACCCGATCGTCGGCGTCGGCGTCGACGGTGTCTCGGTGCACCAGCCGGAGTTCGCGGCCGCGGCGGTCAGCGCCGGGGGGGACGCCGCGGTGATCGACGGTGCGGTGATGCTGGCCCGCACTGTGGTGACGCTGGCGCAGACGCCGGAGCAGCGTTCCCGGGTTCTCGAGCTGGCCGAGCGGCGGGCCGCCTCGTGACCGAACCCTTCGGCACGCCCGACGTGTCCGACACGGTCGAATCCTGGCTGGCGTCCAACTACGACGAGCTGGTGGGCTGGCGCCGGCACATCCATCGGCATCCGGAGCTGGGCCGCCAGGAGTACGCCACCACGACGTTCGTCGCCGAGAAGCTGACCGACGCCGGACTGAAACCCGAAATCATGCCCGGCGGAACGGGATTGGTGTGCGATATCGGTCCCGAGCACCGGGAGCGGATCGCGCTGCGCGCCGACATGGACGCGTTGCCGATGGCCGAGCGCACCGACGCGCCGTACAGTTCGGCGGTGCCCGGGGTGGCGCATGCGTGCGGCCACGACGCGCACACCGCGATCCTGCTGGGCACCGCGCTGGCGCTGACGTCGTTGCCGGAGCTGCCGGTGGCGGTCCGGCTGATCTTCCAGGCCGCCGAGGAGTTGATGCCCGGTGGCGCGATCGACGCGATCGCCGCCGGGGCGCTGACCGGGGTGTCGCGGATCTTCGCGCTGCACTGCGATCCGCGCCTGGACGTGGGCCGGGTGGCCATCACGCCCGGGCCTATCACGTCGGCCGCCGACTGGGTGGAGATCACGCTGCATTCGCCGGGCGGGCACACCTCGCGCCCGCATCTGACCACGGATCTGGTGTACGGGCTGGGCACGCTGATCACCGGGCTGCCCGGCGTGCTGTCGCGGCGCGTCGACCCGCGGACCTCCACCGTGATGGTATGGGGGGCCGTGAACGCCGGGGTGGCCGCCAACGCGATCCCGCAGAGCGGCACGCTGTCGGGCACCATCCGGACCGCCGACCGGGAAAGCTGGCTGAGCATGGAAGCCATTGTCCGCGAGACGGTTTCGGGGTTGTTGGCGCCGCTGGGCATCGAGCATTCGCTGCAGTACGCCCGCGGGGTGCCGCCGGTGGTCAACGAGGAGATCTGCACCCGCATCTTCACCCATGCGATCGAGGCCGTCAGCCCCGACGCGCTGGCCGAGACCCGGCAGTCCGGTGGCGGTGAGGACTTCTCCTGGTATCTCGAAGAGGTGCCCGGCGCGATGGCCCGGTTGGGCGTGTGGGGCGGTCGCGGCCCGCAACTGGATCTGCATCAGCCGAACTTCGACCTCGACGAACGGGCGCTGGGCATCGGGGTGCGGGTGCTGGCCAACGTCGTGGAGAAGGCGGGGGGGTTCTAGGAGCCCGCCGGCGGCCTCAGGTGCCCGGGCCGATGTTGCGGGCCGGCCGGGTCTGCAGATCGCGGATGTACTCACCGGGCGCGCCGGCGATCTCGGCGGCATCCGCCATCACCCCCAGGTAGCGCGCCGACGGTAGCCCGCCCTCCCAGGCGTCCACCACGTACAGCCACGCCAGCACGGGATCGGTTGTGGTGTCCGAGGATTCGCGGTCGATGCGGACCCGGATCTTCTTGTGGATGCCGAAGTCGGAGCCCTCCCAGCGGTCGAGGAGTTCCTCGTCGGAGGAGGTCACGTCGTAGAGGACGACGAACACCCGGGAGCCGGGGTCCTCGACGACGGTGGCCAGGGCGCCCTCCCAGCCGATGTCCTCGCCGCCGAAGGTCAGTCGCCAGCCGTGCAGCCAGCCGGTTCCGGCCATCGGCGAATGCGGCGCGCGCTGCAGCATCTGTTCGGGATGCATGTTGGAGCCGTAGGCGGCGTAGAGCGGCACGGGAGCAGCTTAATCCCCGCTCGGGCTGCACGTTCGCCAGCAGCGACTAGGTTCTAACCGTGGCGACGCGCATCGTGATCATCGGCGGCGGCCCGGCCGGATACGAGGCGGCGCTGGTGGCCGCGGGCTACGGCCGCGACCAGGTGCACGTCACCGTCGTGGACTCCGACGGCATCGGCGGTGCGTGCGTGTTGTTCGACTGTGTGCCGTCGAAGGCGTTCATCGCCTCGACCGGGGTGCGCACCGAGCTGCGCCGGGCCGAGGGGCTGGGCTTCGACATCGGCATCGACGACGCGAAGATCGCCCTCGGCCAGATCAACAACCGCGCCAAGACGCTGGCGGCCTCGCAGTCCGCCGACATCGGCGCCCAGCTGCTGAACTACGGGATCACCGTCGTCAGGGGCCGCGGCGAGCTGGTCGACGACGTCGCCGGCATGGCACACCACCGGATCAGGGTCACCACGCCAGACGGCCGGGTCGGCGGCGTGCTGAAGGCCGACGTGGTGCTCATCGCGACCGGTGCCAGCCCCCGGGTGCTGCCCAACGCGGCGCCCGACGGGGAGAAGATCCTGACCTGGCGTCAGCTCTACGACCTGACCGAGCTGCCCGAGCACCTGGTGATCGTCGGCTCCGGGGTGACCGGCGCGGAGTTCTGTAACGCCTACACCGAACTCGGCGTGACGTGCACCGTGGTGGCCAGTCGCGACCAGATCCTGCCGCACGAGGACAGCGATGCCGCCGCCGTGCTGGAGGAGGTGTTCGCCGAACGCGGTGTCACCGTCGTGAAGAACGCCCGCGCCGATTCGGTGGTCCGGCACGACGACGGCGTGCGGGTGAAACTCTCCGACGGCCGCATCGTGACGGGCAGCCACGCGCTGATGTGCATCGGGTCGACCCCGAACACCGCGGGCCTGGGCCTCGAGCGTGTCGGCGTCGAGCTCAGGCCCGGCGGCTACATTCCCGTCGACCGGGTGTCGCGGACGCCGGCGTCGGGCATCTACGCCGCCGGCGACTGCACCGGCCTGTTCCCGCTGGCGTCGGTGGCGGCGATGCAGGGCCGCATCGCGATGTATCACGCTCTGGGCGAAGGGGTTTCGCCGATCCGGCTGCGGACGGTGGCCTCGGCGACGTTCACCCGCCCGGAGATCGGCGCGGTGGGCATCCCGCAGCGGGCGATCGACGACGGCAGTGTCGCGGCCCGGACTCTGATGCTGCCGCTGAGCACCAACGCGCGGGCCAAGATGTCGTTGCTGCGGCACGGCTTCGTGAAGATCTTCTGCCGGCCCGCGACCGGTGTGGTGATCGGCGGGGTGGTGGTGGCGCCGATCGCCAGCGAGCTGATCCTGCCGATCGCACTCGCGGTGCAGAACCGGATCTCGGTGACCGACCTGGCGCAGACGCTGTCGGTGTACCCGTCGCTGTCGGGGTCGATCGTGGAGGCCGCCCGGCGGTTGATGGCGCACGACGACCTGGACTGATCTGGCGACAACAATGCGAGGCGTTCAGAGCACCTCGATGCGACATGTCGGACCGGGCGCCCGGGCCAGTCGGGCATCGAGCGTGACCAGGGGGGCGTCGAGCGCCTCGGCCAGAACCACGTAGAAGGCGTCCCAGCCGCGCACCGAGTCGCGCAGTTGCCAGACCCGGTCGAGCATGCCAACCGCGCCGCGAGCCGGACCGCTTCGTGACGCAGGAGTTCGGGCACCGTGATCCCGTCCTCGGCCGCGCGGCGGACCAGGGCGGGGCTCCGGCTGAGCTGCAAATTCTGGTCGCCACCAGTGGGTTCATATGTCTAACTGAGTTGACTAGAATCAGTCTAGGCCGATTGACTAAGCTGATGATCGCACCGGCACCCACCCGGGAAATCGTCAAACAGCTCAAGAAGGCAGGTTTCACCAAGCGTGACGGGAAGGGTAGTCACACCGTGTGGATCTGCCCGCACGCCCGCTACAGCGTCTCGGTGGACACCGGGCACCGGACCATAAGCCCCGGCGTACGCCGCCAAATCGATACCGCGATCAACCTGTGTCAGTCCGACTGCGAGGAGGTCTGAATGCATAGCTACCAGGTGCACGTCACACGCGAAGACAAGTGGTGGATGATCACGGTGCCCGAACTCGGCAACTTCGTAGCCTCAGACGGAACGATCAACCTCAGCGACACCACCCAGGCCCGCCGTATCTCCGAGGTGGCCGGGCAGGCGCGGGATTTTATCTGCACGGTCACGGACAAGGCACCCTCCGAGGTGGGCGTGAATGTCACGATCAACGTCGACGGTATCGACGTGACCGCGCGCGCCGACAAGGTGTTCAAGGATCGGGAGTTGGCTCTCGGATATGCTGCTTCCGCGCAGCTGGAAGCGAAACAACTTGCCCGTGACCTTGCTTCGCATGGGGTCGCCGTGCGTGATGTGGGTGAAGTGCTCGGTGTGTCGTTTCAGCGTGCGCAGCAACTGATCTCCGCGTGAAGTAGCAGTGCCGATGGGCGGACCGGGACGGCCCGACCCCGTAACCTGGACCGCGTACTGACGAGTAACAAGGAGTATGCGTGAGCTCCGTGTTGAATCCCGGCCAGCGGGCGGCCGCCTGGGACCGCCTGGGATCCGAGCAGTTCGACGTCGTCGTCATCGGCGGCGGCGTCGTCGGTGCGGGCAGCGCCCTGGACGCCGCCACCCGTGGCCTCAAGGTCGCCCTCGTCGAGGCGCGCGACTTCGCGTCGGGCACCTCGAGCCGCAGCAGCAAAATGTTCCACGGCGGCCTGCGCTACCTCGAACAGCTCGAGATCGGCCTGGTGCGCGAGGCGCTGCACGAACGCGAACTGTCCCTGACCACGCTGGCGCCGCATCTGGTCAAACCGCTGCCGTTCCTCTTCCCGCTGACCAACCGGTGGTGGGAGCGGCCCTACATCGCGGCCGGGATCTTCCTCTACGACCAGCTCGGCGGCGCGAAATCCGTTCCGGCACAAAAGCATCTGACGAAATCGGGTGCGCTGCGGCTGGCTCCCGGGCTCAAGCGCAGCGCGCTGATCGGCGGCATCCGCTATTACGACACCGTCGTCGACGACGCCCGTCACACCATGACCGTCGCCCGCACCGCGGCCCACTACGGCGCCGTGGTGCGGACCTCGACGCAGGTGGTGTCGCTGCTGCGGGAGGGCGACCGCGTCGTCGGGGTGCGGGTCCGCGACTCCGAGGACGGCAGCGTCACCGAGGTCCGCGCGCACGTCGTGATCAACGCGACCGGGGTATGGACCGACGAGATCCAGGCGCTGTCCAAGCAGCGCGGCCGGTTTCGGGTACGGGCCTCCAAAGGTGTGCACGTCGTCGTGCCCCGCGACCGGATCGTCAGCGAGGTCGCGATCATCCTGCGCACCGAGAAGTCGGTGCTGTTCGTCATTCCGTGGGGGACGCACTGGATCATCGGCACCACCGACACCGACTGGAACCTCGACCTGGCCCATCCCGCGGCGACCAAGGCCGACATCGACTACATCCTGGACCACGTCAACACGGTGCTCGCCACCCGGCTGACCCACGACGACATCGACGGCGTCTATGCGGGGCTGCGGCCGCTGCTGGCCGGTGAGAGCGAGGAGACTTCGAAGCTGTCCCGCGAGCACGCGGTGGCCAGTCCCGCGCCGGGCCTGGTGGCAATCGCCGGCGGCAAGTACACGACCTATCGGGTGATGGCCGCCGACGCCGTGGACGCGGCCGCGGAGTTCATCCCGACCCGGGTGGCGCCGTCGATCACCGAGAAGGTGCCCCTGCTCGGCGCCGACGGCTATTTCGCGCTGATCAACCAGACCGAGCACGTGGGTGCCCGGTACGGTCTGCACCCCTACCGGGTGCGGCATCTGCTGGACCGGTACGGCTCGTCGATCGACGACGTCCTGGCGCTGGCCTCCGGAGACGGTGCCGATCCCGGGTTGCTCGAGCCGATCACCGAGGCACCGGTGTATCTGAAGGTGGAGGCCGCCTACGCCGCGGCCGCCGAGGGTGCCCTGCATCTGGAGGACATCCTGGCGCGCCGCATGCGCATCTCGATCGAATATCCGCACCGCGGCGTGGATTGCGCCCGGGAGGTGGCCGAGGTGGTGGCGCCGATCCTGGGCTGGAGCGACGCCGACGTGGACCGTGAGGTGGCGACGTACGTGGCCCGGGTGGAGGCCGAGGTGCTCTCGCAGGCGCAGCCCGACGACGAGTCCGCCGACGCGCTGCGGGCCGCCGCCCCGGAGGCGCGTGCCGAGATCCTCGAGCCGGTGCCGCTGAATTGAGGCGTGCGCCGCTGCCACCACGGGACGGCCTCGGCCCGGCGCGGGTTCGCCTGCACGGCGGCCCGGTGTACGACGAGTTCGAGCAGCGCTGGGGTGCCGGTGCCAAAGTGCTTGCCGGAGAGGTGGTTTGCGCCTCTGGTGCGGTGGTGACCCCCGACATGGTGCTGCCGGCCGGGGCGCATGTGTTCTTCTACCGGGATCTCGCCGACGAGGTGCCGGTTCCCTTCGAGATCCCGGTGCTGCACCGCGACGACGACATCGTCGTGGTGGACAAGCCGCACTTCCTGGCCACCATGCCGCGGGGGCGCCACGTCGCGCAGACCGCGCTGGTTCGGCTGCGCCGCTCACTCGAGCTGCCGGAGCTCTCGCCGGCGCATCGGTTGGACCGCCTGACCGCCGGGGTGCTGCTGTTCACCGTTCGCCGGGAGGTCCGCGGGGCCTATCAGGGCATGTTCGCCGCCGGCGCGGTGTCCAAGACGTATCACGCTGCGGCGGAAGGCATTCCATCGGTGTCGTTGCCGGTCACGGTGCACAACCGGATCGTCAAGTCGCGCGGTGTGCTGCAGGCGCAGGTTGTTGCGGGGGAGCCGAACGCGCAGACGCTGGTCGAATCGCTGGGCGGCTCTCGTTACCGGTTGACCCCGCGGACCGGCCGGACCCATCAACTGCGGGTGCACATGGCCGGGCTCGGGGTGCCGATCTCCGGGGATCCGCTGTACCCCGTGGTCAGAGATGTTGCACCGGAGGACTTTTCGACGCCGTTGCAGCTGGTTGCTTCGGTTCTGGAGTTCGTCGATCCGCTGTCGGGGGAGCGGCGGCGGTTCGTCAGTCAGCGCGTGCTGTAGCACCATCCGCATCCGCATCTCGGGGGGAAGGCGTGTTGGAGTTGGCAACCTCGGAGCGACAATGAGCGACTGGGTGGACGAGGCCGGCTCCGCGAAGAACGGCCACTGCAGGGCGTACTCCGCGAAGCGCGCGTTGGCGAGGAGCCACTTTGTGAGCCCTACGGGCGGCGGCGGTCACTTTACTGGCTCCTCGGTGGGCCCGCGGTGCTCGCCGTCTCACCCAGTCGCTCATTGTCGCTCCGAGGTGGACACCGAGAATCCCCGGGAGCGGTGCCCGGCGGTCGGGTCAGGCGCTGCGCCAGTTCGCCACGCCGACGATGATCATCTTGAGCTGTTTGACTGCGGTGGCCCGGATTTCGGCCAGGGTGGCGTCGTCGTTGGCGTCGTCGATGGCCTCGGCGATCGAGATCATCGCGTTGACGATCAACGTGGCCAGGGTGTTGAGGTCCTCGCCGCTCCAGGACCGCAGCCCGGGAAACCGGGCCAGGTCGATCGCCAACTCCGATGTCACAAGGCGGATCTCGGTGCGGATCGCGTAGCGCAACACGGCCACCCCGCTGTTGCGCTCGCGGGCGACGAACCGCCAGTACTCCCGGCGTGCATTCACGCTGTCGATCAGGATCTCCACGGACGAGTCGATGACGCGCGTCGGATCGAGCTTGCCGGCCCGCGCACCGCGCAGCATGTCGCGCAGGGTGCGGAACGACTCGTCGATCAGGACCAGGCCGAGCGCTTCCATCGAGTCGAAGTGCCGGTAGAAGGCGGTCGGGGAGATGCCGGCCTCGCGGGTGACCTCGCGCAGGCTCAGGGCGGCGAAGCTGTCCTTCTCCAACAGCTTCAGGGCGGCGTCGACGATGGCCCGCCGGGTGGCTTCCTTGCGTTCGACCCGCGACAGGCTCTCGGCGTCCCGGCGCGAGTCGCGCGAACGCGACCGGCCGGGGCGGTGCGGCCGACTATTGGGTGTACGACTGTTCACTGAGTGTGAAATCTACCACACTGCGTCGAGAATCCGTTGACGGCGGCCGCTGGCCGGGTAATGGTGTACACATGTTCACTCAAACTAAACCTCGCGGCCTGGCCCGGCGCATCCTGCGGTCTCCGCTGGTGAGAGTGCTGACCGGGCCCCACGGTATCGACACCTATACCGAGCTGGTGGACCGCGCCTGGACCGATCGGGAGGCCCGCGCCACCATCGTCCGGGTGCGCCGGACCACCCCGCGCAGCGTGACCCTGACCCTGCAACCGAACGACAACTGTGCACGCTTGTGCGCCGAACTCCGGGCCGGCGGCCACGTCAACGTCGGCGTCGAGATCGACGGTCGCCGGCACACCCGGACCTACTCGCCGGCCAACGCCGAGGGATCGGATCTGATCGAACTCACCGTCGGCCGCCACGACGGCGGCCGGGTCTCGACATTCCTGAACGACTTCGCCCACCCCGGCATGGTGCTCGGCATCGGCGCCCCCGGCGCCACCTTCACCCTGAACCGTGCCGCCCGGCGGATGCTGTTCGTCTCCGGCGGCAGCGGCATCACCCCGATGATGTCGATGGTGCGCACCCTGCACGCCGAGGGCTATCGCGGCGACATCGCGTTCGTGCACTACGCGCGGACCCCCGAGGAAGCGGCCTACGCCACCGAGCTGGCCGCCCTGCCCGGGGTGCGGGTGCTGCACGGGTATACCCGCAACGGCCACGGTGATTCCGTCTGCGCCGGGCCGCTGGCTCGCGGAACAGCACCGCTCGCCGAACCCGGAGATCTAGACGGCCACGTCAGCGCCGAGCAGCTGGCGTTGGCGCAGCCCGATCCCGACGCCGTCTACGTCTGCGGGCCGCCGGCCCTGGCCCGGGCGGTGCTGGCCTGCCATCCGGGCGCCCAGACCGAGAGCTTCGTGCCGCCGGAACTGAGCAACGAATCCTCCGGTGGCCGAGTGCGTTTCGCCGAATCCGCAGTCGTGGTCGACGACGACGGACGGCCCCTGCTCGAACAGGCCGAAGCCGCCGGGTTGAACCCGGACAGTGGATGCCGAATGGGCATCTGCCACACCTGCACCAAGCGCAAGACGCGCGGTGCGGTGAAGAACCTGATCACCGGGGCGGTCTCGACCGCCGACGACGAGGACGTGCAGATCTGCGTGACCGCGCCGCTCGGCGACGTCGAGCTGGCTCTCTGAGAACGAAAGGACTTCTGTCATGACTGTCTTGATCGAGGAACGGACCGAACGGCCCGGAGTCGAAAAAGAGGTGGGCGGCCGCACCGTGCGGATGACCGCCGAGCAGCTCGATGCCTTCGGCGCCGAGCTCGACGCCATCCGCGAGCGTGTCATCGCCGATCTCGGCGAGCGCGACGCCGACTACATCCGCGGCATGGTCAAGGCCCAGCGCGGCCTCGAAATCAGTGGGCGCGCAATGCTCTTCCTGCCGCCGCTGTGGCCGGTCGGCACCGTGCTGCTGGGGTTGAGCAAGATCATCGACAACATGGAGATCGGGCACAACGTCATGCACGGCCAGTACGACTGGATGGGTGACCCGAGCCTGAAGGGTCGGGTGTTCGAATGGGACACCGCCTGCCCGGCAGACCAGTGGCGGCATTCGCACAACTACCTGCACCACACCTACACCAACATCGTCGACATGGACCGCGACATCGGCTACGGCATCCTGCGGATGAGCAAGGACCAGAAGTGGAGCCCGTACTTCCTGGGCAACCCGGTGTACGCCTTCCTGTTGATGGTGTTGTTCCAGTACGGCGTGGCGCTGCACGAGCTGGAGACCGAGAAGATCCGGGCCGGCGAGCTCAGCGTCTCCGACAAGCGCGACGTGTTGCGCGAGATCTGGGCCAAGACCAAGAGGCAGACCATGAAGGACTACCTGGCCTTCCCGCTGCTGGCCGGCCCGTTCGCGCCGTTCGTGTTCGCCGGCAACATGACCGCCAACCTGATGCGCAACGTCTGGGCGTTCACGATCATCTTCTGCGGCCACTTTCCCGATGGCACAAGCGAATTCACCATCGAGGAGACCAAGGCCGAGACCCGCGGGCAGTGGTACTTCCGGCAGATCCTGGGTTCGGCGAACCTGACCGGCGGCAAGCTCTTTCACATCCTGAGCGGCAACCTGAGTTTCCAGATCGAGCACCACCTGTTCCCGGACATCCCGGCGCACCGCTACGCCGAGATCTCGGACGAGGTCCGGGAGATCTGCGAGCGCTACGGCATCCCTTACCACACGGGGCCGCTGGGGAAGCAGTTCGCCAGCGTGGTGCGCAAGATCGTCAGGCTCGCCCTGCCCTGGAGCTAAGCCGGAGCTAGGCCAGAGGCAGGCCTGAATGTTTTCAGCGTTCCTTGCGAGGCCTACTCGCACAACGTGTCGGTGAGTACTGAAAGTGGCAGGGCCGTCACACGCGGCTGAGGTCGCCGGACGACGCCTGCTGGTGGCGGTGCCGGCGTTCGACGGTCGCCAGATAGAAGGCCAGCGCCGTGGCGGTCGAGGCGAACAGGATGTACCCGATGAACAGCCACGGCCGCCGGATCCCGCGGCGTGCGCCGTCGACGATCGCGAAGATCGGGAACAGGATGACGCTCATCACCGTGTAGTCCAGGCTCGCCGAACTGGCCGCCGGGTTGGTGTAGCCGAGCCGGATGAAGTCTGCCCAGCTGCCGGGGCCCCACAACGGGTTGTCGGCGCCCGTCTTGTACTCCAGGACGAACGTGTAGTTGAAGTAGTAGCAGACCGGGATGATGAGCAATCCCGTGATCAGGTAGACGAGTTCCAGCCCGGAGAACGCCGGCCCGCCGGGCACCCGCGAGAAGATCTGCGGGTTGGACCGGACGAGCCAGATCGTGGCGACAACTCCGAGGACGAGATGGGCGATCAGCGACACCATTTCGCCATCAGGTCGCCGCCGGCTCACGTTTCGTCATTTTTGACAGAACCGGCGGTGCGTGCGACATGTCGTCAAATGTCATCACTCTGTCCTGAACTGTCAAGATTCGGGCCCCGGGCGGTCCGCACTCTGGAAGGCGTCAGCACTGCACCTCACCAGAAGGATCTCCAATGGCGTTCATCTCCGCAGGGGCCTGCGTAGCAATCACCGGCGGTGCCCGCGGCATCGGGCTGGCGACCGCTCATGCCTGTGCGCGGGCGGGCATGAAGGTGGCGATCGGGGACATCGATCCCGTCGCGTGCTCGCGCGCCGCGGCCGAAATAGGCAGTGGCACAGTCGCTTCAGTATTCGACGTGCGGGATGTGGCGGCGTTCGAGGAGTTCCTGGACACCGCCGAAGAGGCACACGGTCCGCTCGACGTCCTGGTCAACAACGCCGGTGTCGCGCCGATCGGGCTGTTCGTCGACGAGGATCCCGCCGACACCCGGCGACTGCTCGACATCAACCTCGGCGGCGTGCTCACCGGCACCCGGCTGGCGCTGCAGCGCTTCCTGCCCCGCGGGCACGGGCACATCGTCAACCTGGCCTCCTCGGCCGGACAGATCGCCACCGCCGGCGGCGCCACCTACGCCGCCACCAAACACGGGGTGGTCGGCCTGACCCGGGCCGTGCGGGCCGAGACCCGGGGCACCGGCGTGCGCACCACCATTGTGATGCCGGGGCTGATCCGCACGGACATGATCGACGGCTTCGCCCGGGGTCGCGGGGTGCGCATCGTCGGGCCCGAGCAGGTGGCCGACGCGATCGTCTCGGCGCTGCGATCGGGACGCGAGGAAGTCTTCGTGCCCCGCGAGATGGGCCCGGTGGCCCGCCTGATCGCGGGCACCCCACCGGCGGTGGCGGACCGGATCAAGCGGCTGCTCAAGGCCGACACCATCATGACCCGCGCCGACCTGTCGGCGAGATCGGACTATCGGGTTCGGATGGCCGAGACGGTCCGGGAGATCAACCGATGACCGCGACGCTGCGGACGGTGCCGGTGAGCGTGGCCGGGGTCCACGCGCCGGTGCTGGTCGGTGGCACCGGCCGACCGGGTGAAGCGGTTCTCTTCGTGCACGGCAACCCGGGCTCGGGCGCGGACTGGCTGCCGCTGATGCGCGCGGTCGCCGAGTTCGCCACCGTGCTGGCACCGGACCTGCCGGGCTTCGCCGGCGCCGACAAGCGGCCGGATCAGGGTTACACCGTCGCCGACTACGCGGACTTCATCGACGGTGTCGTCGAACACTTCGGCCTGCGGCAGGTACACCTGGTGGCCCACGACTTCGGCGGACCCTTCGCGCTGACCTGGGCCGCCAAGCACCCGGACCGGGTGGCCAGCGTCGTCGTGATCAACACCGGAGTGCTGCTCGACTATCGCTGGCACACCCTGGCGCGACTGTGGCGCCGTCCGGTCATCGGCGAGGTCACGATGCTGGCCAGCGTCCCGAAGGTGGTGAAAGCCATTCTGCGGCACCAGAACCCCGGCCTTCCGCCCGAGTGCCTCGAGGCCGTCGCCGGCCATCTGAATCCGTCGGCCACCAAACGCGCCGTGCTGGCGCTCTACCGGAGCACCTCCGTCGCGCGGCAGATGGACGCCCTGGTGGCCCCGCTGCGGGCGCGTGACCCCGACGCCCTGGTCATCTGGGGCGACGCCGACGCGTACCTGCCGGCCGCACTGGCCCACCGACAGCTGCGGGCGTTCCCGCGGGCCGAGGTCCACGTACTGCCCGGCGTGGGCCACTGGGCGTGGCTCGAACAACCCACGCGCGTAACCGAACTCGTGAAGCCGTTCCTGCGGTCCAGGGTCGGCGCGCAGGCCGAAAAGCCTTGACAAGAAAAGGAGAATCCTCATGTCCGATCCCAACGACCTCCCGAATTTCGCCGCCCTGGCGACGCTGCCGCAGGACCAGCCGGTGGTGATGGTCAACCTGCTCGCGTTCCGCGCCGACGGCGGCCTGGATGGGTACCGCCGGTACGCCGAAGAGGTCGCGCCGCATCTGGAGCGGGTCGGCGCGACGGTCCGGTACGGCGGTACGACACCCGCAGTCGTCCTCGGCGAGGTCGACACGGCGTGGTGGGATGCCATCCTGCTGGTCGAGTATCCAACGCCGGGTGCATTCATCGACATGGTGAGCGATCCCGGGTATCTGGAGGTGCACCAGCACCGTGCCGGTGCATTGGTTCGCGGTGATCTCATCGCCACCACGCACTGGTCGCTCGTGCCCGCGGACACCACTAGCAACTAATCCGGCCCCCGTCGGTTGCCCTTCCGGAAATCCGCTGGGCCGCAACCGAACCAGCGTCGACAAGACCGGGACAGCACGCTCTGTTCGGCGTAGCCGAGTTCGCGGGCCAGGTGGGTCAGCTTGATGTCGGTGTCGCGCAGCAGGATTTCGGCGCGCCGCCGGCGGATCTGTTCGACGATAGCGGCGAACGTCGTCCCCTCGGCGGCCAGTCGCCGCTGCAGCGTCTTGGGATGCAGGTTCAGTTGGCCGGCGATCAGCTCCAGCGTCACCGTGCCGCTGGGCAGCAGTTGATTGACGAGGGCCTCCGTCGATTCGCGGGCGGAGTCCCCGTGGATGGCGATGGCGCTGAGGTAGGCCACGATCGTTTCGTGTGCGATTCGGTCATGCCGCATCGGCTGATCGAGATAGCGGCGGAGCATGACGAATCCCGCACTGCGCGAGCCGAATTTGGGCCGACAGCCGAAGAACCGGCGGTAATCGTCGGGCGCGGTGAGAGGTGCGTGTGGCAGGTGCACGGCGACCGGGGTGAAGGTGTCGCCGATGAGGAACTTCAGGATCCGCAGCATCACGCCGAGCGACAGCTCCACACTGTGCTTCAGCGGCGGCAGATCCCGGTCGGTGAATGTGATTTCGAAGAGCACCTGTTGGGGATTGTCGGCGTCACACAGGCGAACCGAAAGGCCCGGGGTGTAGGCCGCCATGAAGCGCTCGAAGACGGTCAGTGCCTCGGCAACGGTGGCCGACGTGCGCGCCGCCGCCCCGACCGGGCCGAGGATGTCGATGCCCTGCCGTTCGGCCAGGCGCCGGCCGAAATCCGGCGTTCCGGTGACCGCGGCCGCCGCCTCGACCGCCATGGCCACGCGCGGCAGCGGGACGAATACGTCCTGCCGGCCGACGTCGGCGGTGCGGATGCCCACCGATTCCAGCAGGGCGGCCGGGTCGCCGCCCAGCTGGGTGACCAATTCGGGCAGTCCGGACAGCGAGGTCCCGCGCACAACCGACATGTCCTGAAATGTCAACGAGTTGTCCCCGAATGTCAAGGACTGTGGCGAGGTCGGCGGGAAGACTGAGCCCGTGAAGATGTCCGACGATCCGCACCTCGTACTGGTTGCCGCCTACCCCGGCCTGGAAGTCGCTCGCCATGACTTTGAACAGCTGACCGCTGAAATCGCCGCCAAGCACGTGCAGGTGCGTGGCGCCATCCTGGTCGCCAAGGACGCGAATGGTGAACCCGTCATCACCGACACCGGAAACCGGCTGGGGCGCAGGGGGGCCGGCTGGGGCGCGGGGGTGGGTCTGGCGGTTGGCCTGCTGGCGCCACCGATGCTCGCCTCCGTCGCGGTCGGGGCGACGGCGGGGGCGTTGGCCGGGGCGTTCGCCAAGCACCGACTGGAAAGTGGCCTACAGGACAAGATCGGTCAGGCGCTGGCCGACGGCACCGGCGTGGTGATCGTCGTCCTGCCGGAGTCGGGCAGGCTGGCGGCCGAGCGGGCGCTGTCAGGCTCGCCGAGCAAGTCGGCAGTGCAGCTGACGGGATCCACCGTCAAGACCCTCGAAGCCGGCTTGGCCGAGGCCATGCACAAGTTCAGCCCGGACCGCACCCGGCTGCCCATCGCCGACCGCACCTTCGGTGGGGTGGCCGGCCGCACGTTGGGTGAATCGGTGGGCGACTGGTCGATGCTGGCGCCGGTGCGGCCACCCGAGGATGCGCCCAACGTCCTGATCGTCCTCATCGACGACGCCGGCTTCGGCGGTCCGGATACTTTCGGCGGCGCAATCCGCACCCCGACGATGACACGGATGGCCGAGAATGGGTTGACTTACAACAGGTTTCACGTCACCGCGGTCTGTTCGCCGACCCGCGCCGCGCTGCTCACCGGCCGCAATCACCATCGCTGCGGATTCGGTTCGATCGCGGAGTACCCAGGTCCCTACCCCGGCTACTCGTCCACACTGCCGCAGTCGATCACGCCGCTGCCACGCATCCTGCGCGACAACGGTTACGTCACAGGCGGTTTCGGGAAGTGGCACCTGACGCCGGACAATGTCCAGGGCGCCGCGGGCCCGTTCGACCGGTGGCCGCAGGGCTGGGGCTTCGACCACTGGTGGGGGTTCCTGTCAGGCGCCGCCGGGCAGTACGACCCGATCATCACCCAGGACAATGCTGTTCTGGGCGTGCCGCCGTCGCCGGTATCGAGCGACGGCGACAAGCCGTACTACTTCCCCGACGATCTGACCGACAAGGCGGTCGAGTGGCTGCACGCGGTACGCGCACAGGACCCCGAAAAGCCCTGGATGATGTACTACTCCACCGGGGCCACCCACGCCCCGCACCACGTGTTCGCCGAGTGGGCCGACAAGTACAAGGGCAAGTTCGACGACGGCTGGGACGTCTACCGAGAACAGACACTGGCGCGCCAGAAGCGCCTGGGCATCGTCCCGCCCGACACCGAGCTGACGCCGCGGCCCGACCTGTTCCCGGCGTGGGACACACTCACCGACGACCAGCGCCGGCTCTACGTCCGGCAAATGGAGGTGTTCGCCGGCTTCAGCGAGAACGCCGACTGGAACGTGGGCCGGCTGCTCGACGCCGTCGACAACCTGGGCGACCTGGACAACACGCTGATTTTCTACATCTGGGGCGACAACGGCGCCTCGATGGAGGGCACCATCACCGGGTCGTTCAACGAGATGACGTTTCTCAACGGGATCGTGCTCGAGGCCGAACAGCAGTTGGCGCTGATCGAACAGTACGGCGGTATCGAGGCGATCGGGGGTGAGCACACCGCACCCCATTTCGCGGCGGCGTGGGCGCACGCCAACAACACCCCGTTCCAGTGGGGCAAGCAGATGGCCAGCCATCTCGGCGGCACCCGCAATCCGATGGTCGTGCAGTGGCCCGCCCGCATCACGCCGGACAAATCGCCCCGCGCGCAGTTCACCCACTGCATCGACGTCGCGCCCACGGTGCTGGATCTGGTCGGGCTGCCGGAGCCGGTCAGTGTGGGCGGCGTCGACCAGGAACCGATGGACGGCACCAGTTTCGGAGCCTCGCTGACCGACGCCGGGGCCGCCGAGTCGCGCACCGTGCAGTATTTCGAGATGTTCGGCAGCCGCGCCATCTACTCCGAGGGCTGGTGGGCGTGCACGCGCCTGGACAAGGCGCCGTGGGACTTCTCGCCGGCGACCATCAGCCGGTTCGGCCCGGACGGCGACTACGACCCGGCTGACGACGTCTGGGAGCTGTACTACCTGCCCGACGATTTCTCGCAGGCCCACGACCTGGCTGCCGAGCACCCCGACAAGCTCGCCGAATTGCAGGAGCTGTGGTGGTCGGAAGCCGAGCGCAACCGGGTGCTGCCGTTGTTGGGTGGGATGTCGGTGCTGCTGGGGGACCTGCCGCCGATGCCGACGGTCACGAAGTTCGCCTATCAGGGCGATGTGCAGAACATCCAGCGTGGCATGGCCCCCCGCATCCTGGGCCGGTCCTATTCGATCTCCGCGGACATCCATGTTCCCGACGGCGGCGCCGAGGGGGTCCTGGTGGCCAACGCCGACTTCATCGGCGGCTATGCCCTCTGGATCGACGCTGACGGTCTGCTGCACCACACCTACTCGATGCTCGGCGTGGAGACCTACACCCAGGTGTCCACCAAGCCGGTGCCCCATGGCGATGTCACCGTCGGCATGCTCTTCGAAATCGAATCCCCGACACCGGGATCCGGCGGTCATGTGACGCTGCTGGCGAACGGTGAGGTGATCGGGCAGGGCGACATGCCCAAGACGGTGCCGGTCGCGTTCACCTCGTACGCCGGATTGGACATCGGGCGCGACAACGGTCTGGTCGTTGACCGGGCCTACGAGGGCAAGGCGCCGTACGCGTTCTCGGGGGGTGTCAAGAAGGTAGTGTTCGACCTGCAACCGGTTCACCACGAGACAGCACGTGCTCTGCATCAGCATCAGGCCGTACAGGCCGTTGCTGACGGGGCGGCGGGCTGAGGCGGGAGACAAGTCATGTCCAGAAGAACGGGACGCCTTGCGCTGGGTGCAGCGGCAATGGTGCTCGGCGGCGGCATCGCAGTGGTGACCGCTCCGGTGAGTGGCGCGGTGTGCGGTTCGATCGGCGGGCCGCGTGTCGACGTAAGTGGTTGCGCCGACCCGCTGTACGAGATGAACTACCTGCCTCCGCCTCCGCCACCGCCGGGATATGTGCCGCCGCCGCCACCGCCGGCGTATGTGCCGCCGCCCCCGCCGTTGCCGAACGTCAACGTCTGCGCCAACGTCGGTCGCCGGATCAGCGTGAGTGGCTGCATCTAGCGCTGACATGACGGGCACCAGTAGCTGACCCGCGGCCCGTCGGCGTCGGTCAGGATCGGTGTGCCGCAACGCCGGCAGGGCTGTCCGGCCCGACCGTATACCCAATATTTCGGCTCGGCGCTCAGTGCGGCGGCCGCCCTGGTGGCCGACCAGTCGGGCCCCAGCGGGTCCGGGCCGAGATGCGCGATGGCCGCGAGATCGTCGGCGCGGGGCAGCGTCTTTCCGGCCAACGCCTCGCGCAGCACCGCGGCGGTGCGAAAAACGGTGTCGCCCTCGGGCATCAGCGGAGCCGCAGGCCGCGCGGCGTCTTGGTGAACCCCGCAGACAGTAGGGCCCGCGCCGCGTCGGAGTCCGTGTTGCCGAGCACCGGTAGGCCGTCGATTCGCTCGACCAGCAGCCCGTCGACCCGTCGCGCGCCCACCAGGTCGGCCAGTGCGGCGGTCGCCGCATGGTGCACGTCGGGATCGGTGGTGAACGTCAGCACGGACCGTCCGCCGCGTTCGACGAACCAGGCCAGTTCACCGCCGACCAGTGCCACCAGGGCGCCGGCCTTGCGGCCCGGGCGGTGTGCCGCGTCAGCGGCGGGCCACGGCAGCGCCGCGCCATATGGGTTGGCCGGATCGCAGGCGGCCACCACGGCCGCCCCCTCGGCGGTGTCGGTCCGGCCGTCGATGCCTCCGGCGAAGCCGCGCAGGGTGTCGACGGTGCTGGCCATCGAGAACTGTGCTCCGCCAAGGGATTCCACGAAATACCCGCGCTGGCAGCGGCCCGCCTCCTCCAGCGCGGTCAGCACCTTGTAGAGCGTCGCGAACCCGCCGGGAACGCCTTCGGCGGCCACCGACCCCCTGGTCAGTACCCCGTAGCGGGCCAACAGCTGATCGGCCTGGAAGTGGGCGCGCAGTGTCGAATCGGGTTCGGCCGCAGGCAGTGCCGACCATCGGCCGGCCACCGTCGGGTCGGCGCTGCGGGCCTGGGGCCGGGCGACACTGTATCGGCTGAGCCGGGGCGCACGGCGCTGCCGGTGCGCCGGGGTGCCCGACCGCCGCGGGCCCGTCAGCAGGGCGCGCACCGGGGCGAAGGTGTCACCGGTGGCATAACCCGACCAGATCAGCTGCCACAGTGCCTCTTTCAGCGCCGCATCGGTGGCCCCGGGGACGGCGAGCTGGCGGAAGAAGTACGCGCCCCCGTTGTCGAGGACGTCCAGAATCGCGCGGTGGGTGTCGGTCAGATCCAGATCCAGGGGCGCGCACAGGGTCAGCGCCGCGGTGTCGGCGGGGTGAAACGCCACCCAGCCGTCGGTGCTGGCCGACGGTCCACCGGCGATCGGGCCCTGCCCCGACCAGATGACCTCGCCGGAGGCCAGCAGCTCGTCGAGCATCGCGGGGGTGTAGTCGGCCACCCGCTGGCCGAACACCAGGGGTTCGACCGCGCTGGCCGGCAGCGGCACCCCGGCCAGTTGCTCGATGACGCTCGCCAGGCCGTCGACGCCGGTGGTCGACGCCCCGCCCACCTGCTGCCAGGCCGGCAGGAACCGGCCGTAGGCCGCGGTGTCGACGGGTTCCACCTGGGCGCGCAGCGCGGCCAGCGAGCGGCGGCGCAGGATGCGCAGCACCGCACTGTCGCACCACTGCTCGCTACCGGCGGAATCGACTGCCGCATCCATGAATTCGCCGGGAGTCAGTTTGCGATCGGCGGAAAGCCGGCCGAGTACGTCGGCGGCGATGCGCAGGCCGAGCCCGAACCGCGCCGCCACCTCGGCGGTGGTGAACGGGCCGTGGGTGCGGGCGTAGCGGCCCACCAGTTCGCCGAGCGGGTCGGCGACGGTTTCGGTGAACGCCGCGGGCACCCCGACCGGGACCGCGACGCCGACCCCGTCGCGCAGCCGGCCGATGTCCTCCACGGCGACCCACCACTGCTGTCCCGCGAAGGACACCGTCAGCGCCCGCCGCGCCGCGTGCAGGCCGTCGAGCCAGGCGCCGGCGTCGGCGGCGGTGCTGCGGGCGGCGATCTCCTCCTCGGTCAGCGGCCCCAGCACTCGCAGCAGGTCGGCGACCCCCTCGGCGTCGCGGGCGGCGCGCTCCGGGCTGAGGTGTTGCAGCTGGCGTTCCGTGCCGGCCACCACGTCGGTGTCGAGCAGCTCACGCAGCTCCACCCGGCCCATCAGCTCGGCGAGCAGGGTGGTGTCCAAAGACAGTGCGGCGGCGCGTCTTTCGGCCAGTGGACTGTCGCCTTCGTACATGAACGCGCCGACGTATCCGAACAGCAGCGCCGCCGCGAACGGCGAGGGGACCTCGGTCTGCACTTCCTGCACCCGCACGCGCCGCGCGGCGATCCGCTTCATCAGGTCGGTCAGTGCGGGCACGTCGTAGACGTCCTGCAGGCATTCCCGGACGGCTTCCAGCACGATCGGGAAATCGGGGTGCCGGCGTGCGACGTCGAGCAGCTGCGCGGCGCGCTGACGCTGATGCCATAGCGGCGAGCGCTTACCCGGGTGCCGGCGCGGCAGCAGCAGCGCGCGGGCCGCGCACTCCCGGAACCGGGAGGCGAACAGCGCCGACCCGCCCACCTCGGCGGTGACCAGGGCCTGTACCTCGTCGGGGTCGAACACGAAAAGGTCTGCGCCCGGTGCGGTTTCGGTGTTGTCCTGGGTGTCGGGCAGCCGCACGATGATACCGTCGTCGGACGCCGTCGGTTTCTCGTCGATGCCGTAGCGGTCGAACAGCCGCTTGCCCACGATCAGCGCCAGCGCGCCGTGCACCCGCAGGCCGTAGGGGGAGTGCAGGATGACGCGCCAGTCGCCGAGCTCGTCACGGAACCGTTCGACCAGCAGCGCCGTGTCCGAGGGCACCGTGCCGGTGGCGGTGCGCTGATCGTCGATCAGGCGCCACAGGTTGTCGGTGGCGAACTCGTCGAATCCGATTGTGCGGCAGCGGGCATCGAAAGCGGCGCGGTCGAGCCGGGCAACGGAACCGGTGAACGCGCCGATGGCCGCGCCGAGTTCGGCGGGCCGGCCGACGCCGTCGCCGCGCCAGAACGGCAGCCGGGCCGGTTCGCCCGGCGCCGGGACCACCAGCACCCGGTCGTGGGTGATCTCGGTGATCCGCCAACTGGTGGCGCCCAGCGAGATGACGTCGCCCGGCCGGGATTCGTAGACCATCTCCTCGTCGAGTTCGCCCACCCGGGACGGCTTTGCGGAGTCGGACGAGGCCAGGTACACCGTGAACAGGCCGCGGTCGGGGATGGCGCCGCCGGAGGTGACGGCCAGCCGCTGGGCGCCGGGCCGTGCGGTCAGGGTGCCGGTGTCGCGGTCGTACACCAGGCGCGGGCGCAGTTCGGCGAAGTCGGTGGACGGATACTTGCCGCTCAGCAGGTCCAGGGTGGCCTCGAAGGCGCTGCGCGGCAGCGTCGCGAACGGCGCGCTGCGGCGCACGGTGTCGAACCACTCGTCGGCGCTCAGCGGTTCCAGGGCGCAGGCCGCCACGGTGTGCTGGGCCAGCACGTCGAGGGGGTTGGCCGGCACCTTCATCGCTTCGATCTGGCCGCCCAGCATGCGCTGCACGCTGACCGCGCAGCTGATCAGGTCGGTGCGGTGTTTGGGGAACAGCACGCCGCGGGAGATCTCGCCGACCTGGTGGCCGGCGCGGCCGATGCGTTGCAGCCCGCTGGCCACCGACGGCGGCGCCTCGACCTGGATGACCAGATCGACCGCACCCATGTCGATGCCCAGCTCCAGGCTCGACGTCGCGACGACGGCCTTGAGCTGCCCGGACTTCAGCGCCTCCTCGACGTCGGCGCGGGTTTCCTTGGACACCGAGCCGTGGTGCGCACGGGCCAGTTCCGTCGCGGCGCCGTAGGTTTGGCCGCTGGCCATGACGTGGGCCGGGGCGCCGCCGGCCACCCCGGGGTTCTTGCCGCCCAGTTCGATGCCGCTGCGTTCGGCGTGAATCTCGTTGAGCCGGGCGGTGAGTCGTTCGGCCAGCCGTCGGCTGTTGGCGAACACGATCGAGCTGCGGTGGGTCTCGATCAGGTCGACGATGCGCTGTTCGACGTCGGGCCAGATCGAGTTGTTCTCGAGGTTGGCCATGTCGGGCACCGGGACCTGTACGGCCAGGTCGAAGGTCTTGGCGGCCGGGGGAGCGACCACCGTGGTGCCGGCCCGGCCGCCGGACAGGAACCGGGCCACCTCCTCGGGCGGGCGCACGGTGGCCGACAGCCCGATCCGCTGCGCCGGCGCCGCCAGCAGAGCGTCCAGGCGTTCCAGCGACAGCGCCAGGTGCGCGCCGCGCTTGGTGCCCGCGACCGCGTGCACCTCGTCGACGATGACGGTCTGCACCGCCGCCAGCGTCTCGCGGGCCGCCGAGGTCAGCATCAGGAACAGCGACTCCGGCGTCGTGATGAGGATGTCGGGGGGTTTGGTGATCAACTCCCGGCGGCGTTTGGGCGGCGTGTCGCCGGATCGCACTCCGACGCTGATGTCGGGGGCCGGGATGCCGTGCCGGTCGGCGATGCGGGTTATCCCGGTCAGCGGGGTGCGCAGGTTGCGCTCGACGTCGACGGCCAGGGCTTTGAGCGGCGAGATGTACAGCACGCGGGTGCCCTTCTCGGCCGGCGCGGAAGCGAGCCGGTCGATGGCCCACAGGAACGCCGCCAGCGTCTTGCCGGACCCCGTCGGCGCGATGACCAGGGTGTCCTTCCCGTCCGCGATGGCCCGCCAGGCCTGCGCCTGCGCCGCGGTGGGTTCGGCGAACGTCCCCGCGAACCACTCCCGCGTCAGAGCGCTGAAGCGGGACAGTGTGTCCGTCGCGTCGGTCATCTCACCATCGTGCCAACACGGTCCGACAAGAAGTGCGACGATAACAAGATCGGGAGATGGGAGGGTACGACTCATGCGTAGGCAACATCTGTCGATACCGGTTCTGGGTGTCGGGCTCGTGGCGGCCGGCGTGGCGTTGTCGGCGCCCGCGGCGGCCGATTGCGTCAGCTCGGCGGGGACGACACTGTGCGGACAGGGAACTGCCCGCGGCGGCAACACCGGCGAGGGTCCCGGCTCGATGTCGGGTCCCATGGTGCCCTACCCGTGCGGCTATGACTGGTATTGCGACGACAACGGTTTCGGGATCACGTTCGGCGTTTGGTGACAAGGAGAGAGAATGTCGATCCTCATTCGTGCCGTGGGCACGCTTTCGGTAATCGCCGCGGCCCTGGCGGGTCCGGTTCTTGTCGGCCCGGCGGCATCCGCCGATCCACCCCCTAACTGCTCGTCGGCGGATCTGGCCGGCGTCATGTCCGGAGTTTCGGCGGCGATGTCGGTATACCTGTTCACCCACCCGGACGTGAACGCCTTCATCACCGGACTCAAGGATCTCCCCAAAGAGCAACGGCGCGAACAGATTCGGGCCTACGGTGATGCGCATCCCGTAACGCGGGCCGAGGTTCAAGCCATCCGCCAGCCGCTGGCGGACTTCCGCGCAAGGTGCGGCGGCGGTCAGGACATGTCGCCGTAACGGCCGTCGTGGCTTACATCTCACCCGATGTGGGGGATGTTCGGGTGCGCCCATAAACGATTCGCGGTGTCATTCGTTGCGCCACTGAATGTTTGTGCTTAGTATTCGTTTCACCACATCGAGATAAGGATGTTCGGGGCCTTTGGATTTGGCCCCGCATCGAGGTGTGTCATGAGACGGGGTAGTGCATATTTCGGGCAGGAGACCATAAGATGCGATTGGCCGGATTTCTCGCGGCACCTGCGGTTGGAATGGCGGTCTTCTCGGTCGGCGTCTCTGTCGCCGCGCCGGCCAGTGCGGAGTGCGGGTCGCGCAATGGCACGATGGTGTGCACCGACGGCCCACTGCCGTCGACCACCGCGTCGCTCCCGGGGGAGCGAACCTATCCCTGCATCGTCGGCCTGACGTGTGCGGGTACGTTCGAATCCGACCTCGTTACCGGCGGCGACAACGCCCCGAGCCCGCCGAGCCCGCCGCGCCCGCCGCGTCCGCCGCGCCCGCCGCAAGGCAGTTGATCTCCGCATGTCGTCCGCTTTGTCCGAGCAAGCTGAGGAGTTAGGTATGTCACGAATCATCCGTTCGGCGTTTGTCGCCGTCGCCGCCGGTGCGGTCATGCTGGGAGGCGCCGCTTCCGCTGCGGCAGACGAGCCGAACTGCACGGCCGCCGATCTGGCGGGGATCATGGGCGGGGTCTCGATGGCCACGTCGGCGTACATGTTCACGCATCCGGTGGTGAACGACTACTTCACCAGCCTCAAGGATCTGCCCAAGGCCGACCGGCAGCAGAAGATCGCCGAATACATGGACGCCAATCCGCAGGTGAAGGACGAGCTCGGCGCCATCCGCCAGCCGGTGGTGGACTTCCACAACCGTTGCGGAATGGCCGACTAGCGGTTCTGCGGGGCGACGGCGGTCGCCAGCTCCTCCGGAATCCCGGTCACCCGGCTGAGCGCGTCCAGGAGCGCGTGCGCGCACTGGTCGGCGAGCGTTGCGGCGTCCAGTGACGGATCGATGATCCGTCGTCGGCACAGCTCCAGGGTGAACGCCAGCCAGGCGTAGATCACCGCCGTCAGATCCCGCTCCGTCGTCGCCGTCAGGGTGGGTGCGACCTCGTGCACGGCGTCGAGGATGCGTTGCATCTGGCGGGTGTTGTCGGCCTCGTCGGCCCAGCGCAGCATGGGATCCGAGCGTCCCAGCCCGACATGCGCGGCCAGCGATTCGTGCGGATGCTGTTGGTGATACTCGAGATAGGCCAGCACGCCCGCGCGGACCCGGTCGAACAGCGACTGCCCGGGTTGCCACGGGGTGTTGGTCGCCTCGAACAGCTGCGCGGCGCCGGTCCGGACCACCTCGGTGAAGAACGCCCGCTTGTCGGGGAAGTAGTGGTACATCAAAGCCCTTGAGACACCGGCGCGTTCGGCCACCTCCTCGATGCGCACCTCGTCATAGGGACGCCGGCCGAAAATCTCCGAGCCGAGCCGGAGCAACTCCTCGCGGCGGTCCGCCGGTGCGAGGCGTCGTCGTGGCTTCTTTTCCGGCATGCGCCGATACTCCCACATCACGGGGTCAGCCGAACTGAACGCCTTGGGCCAGCGGCAGTTCCGACGAATAGTTGACGGTGTTGGTGGCCCGGCGCATGTACGCCTTCCAGGAATCCGAACCGGATTCGCGGCCCCCGCCGGTCTCCTTCTCGCCGCCGAACGCCCCGCCGATCTCGGCGCCCGACGTGCCGATGTTGACGTTGGCGATGCCGCAGTCCGAACCGTCGGGACCCAGGAAGCGTTCCGCCTCGCGGATGTCCGTGGTGAATATCGACGACGAAAGCCCTTGCGGCACCGCATTGTTCAATGCGATGGCCTCGTCGAGGGATTCGTAGGTCAGCACGTAGAGGATCGGCGCGAACGTCTCGGTGTGCACGATCGCAGTCTGCGACGGCATCCGCACCACCGCGGGCTCGACGTAATATGAACCGGCCCCCGGCTCGGGCTCAAGGAAGTGGCGCTGCCCGCCGAACACCTCGCCACCGTCGGCGCGGGCCTGTTCGAGGGCCCCGACCATGTCGCGGTAGGCGCGCTCGTGGATCAGCGGGCCGACCAGCGTCCCGTCCGCCAGGGGGCTGCCGACCGGTAGGCTGCGATAGGCCGCCACGATGCGTTGCACCAGCTGGTCGGCCACGCTGCGGTGCGCGATCAGGCGGCGCAGCGTCGTGCAGCGCTGCCCGGCGGTGCCGGCGGCGGAGAACACGATGCCCCGCACCGCCAGGTCGAGGTCGGCCGACGGGGTGACGACGGCGGCGTTGTTGCCGCCGAGTTCCAGCAGCACCCGGCCGAACCGCTGCGCGACTCGCGGGCCGACCTCGCGGCCCATCCGGACCGAGCCGGTGGCCGACACCAGCGCAACCCGCGGGTCGTCGACGAGGGCCTCACCGACCTCGCGTCCGCCCAGGATCAGGTTGCCGACGGCGGCCGGGGCGCCGACGTCGGCGGCGGCCCGGCTGAGCAGGGCCTGGCAGGCGATGGCGGTCAACGGCGTGAGGTCCGAGGGTTTCCAGACGACGGTGTCGCCGCAGACCAGGGCGATCGCGGTGTTCCACGCCCAGACCGCGACCGGGAAGTTGAACGCGGTGACGACGCCGACGACCCCGAGCGGGTGCCAGGTCTCCATCAGCCGGTGGCCGGGCCGCTCGGAGGCGATGGTCTTGCCGTACAGCTGCCGGGACAGGCCGACGGCGAACTCGCAGATGTCGATCATCTCCTGGACCTCGCCGAGGGCCTCGGAGGTGATCTTGCCGGCCTCGATCGTGACGAGGGTGCCCAACGCCGCCTTGTGTTCGGCGAGCAGTTCGCCGAGCCGGGCCACCAGCGCCCCGCGCACCGGTGCCGGGGTGGTGCGCCATGCGGTGAAGGCCTGGGCCGCTTGGGAAATGACGGCGCCCGGGTCGGTGCATTCGGGCACGGTGAACAGCACGTCGCCGGTGATCGGTGTGCTCGCCTGCAGGCCGTGCTCGCCGGGTGCGCCCAGTTCGGTGGTGGCCCCCAGCGCGGCCAGCGCGCCGCGGGCGGCGTCGCGCAGCTCCGTCGAGGTCGGCAGTGCCTGTTCCATCGTTGTCATGATGCCGCCTTTTCGTACAGCGCGTAAGGGTCGAGCAGTTCGGCGCCGATCGCCCCGGCCATCCACTGCCCGGAGTAGTCCCCGGCTTCGGATTGGTGCGCGTCGGCCTTGCGGGCGTCGGCGTCCAGGTTCGAGCGGAAGATGCCGGCCGCCGACGCGGGTAGGAAGTCCTCGTAGACAACGGGTTCGGCCGGGTCGCCGTGCCGGTAGTAGGCCAGGCCCTGGCCGGCCAGCTCGTCGTCGGTTGCGGGGAAGTAGTCGTGCCACGACGCGGCGGGATCGGGTTGGGCCATGGCCGAGTCGTAGCGTTCGCGGCCCTTTCGGGTCAGTGCGACACCGCGGGCCTCGACCTCGCCGAACCGGACGCGAAGGGTGCCGTCGTGCACACTGCCGTCGGGCTCGCGGAACCGCCGCGGTTCGGCGAGCGCGCGAAATGACGTCTGGCGCAACAACACCGCGGGCCCCTGCCCGCGGGGCGGCCCCTGGATGGCGTCGATCATCGTGATGCCGCGGGCACTCATCCGGGCGTAGAGGTCGTCGATGTCCAGAACGCGGGGGGTCAGGTGGTTGATGTGGGTGCTGCCCACGCCGGCGATGTCGGCGGCCACCGCCGATACCGCCGACAGTTCGTCGTACCAGGCCCGGTCGATCGGCGTGCGCGACAGGCTGAAGGCGTCGACGGCGGCGGCGACGAACCCGTCCGCGGTCCCGGCGGGGCAGTGACCGTCGGCGGCGATCCGGCGGGCCGTGGCGATCAGGGCGGGGTCGAACAGTTGTCGTTGTGCCACAAAGCGTTCCACGCGCCCACGCAGGCCGGGGTGGAAGAACCGGCGGTCCCCGGTGGCAAGCGTCGACGTGAAGACCCGAAACGGGTTGCGGGCCAACTCGTCGTCGTCGACGGGGCGGAACGCCGTCGACACCACGGGCACGGGGGAGGCTGCGTCGCGCAGGTCGTAGAAGCCCACCGGGTACATGCCGAACGCTGCGAAAAGCGTGGCAACGTCGGCTAGTTCGGCCGGGCTGCCGACGCGGATGGCGCCGTGCCGTTCGGCGGTGACGCGGTGCAGGGAGCCCAGTCGCTCGGCGTCGGGATGGGCCGCGACGTAGTCGGCGTTCACCTGCGCGCTGACGTCCACCAGGGTGGTGTACGCGGGCACCTCGCGGCCGTACATGGCGGACAGTCCCGCGGCGAAACGCGCCCGCAACTGCCACAGCGGCGTCTCGCTCACCGGTAGTCTCCCGCCATGGCCGCCGTTGAGCTCGACGACATCGACCGCGCCCTGCTGCGCGAATTGGTTGTCGACGGCCGGGCCACGCTGGCGCACCTGGCGGCGGCGGCCGGACTGTCGGTGTCGGCGGTGCAGTCGCGGGTGCGGCGTCTGGAGGCGCGCGGCGTGATCTCCGGATACACGGTGCGTGTCGACCCGGATGCGCTGGGCCAGCGGCTTTCGGCGTTCGTTGCCATCACCCCTCTCGATCCGTCCGAACCGGACGACGTGCCCGCGCGGTTGCAGCACATCCCGGAGATCGAGTCGTGCAGTTCGGTGGCCGGCGAGGACAGTTACGTGCTGCTGGTCCACGTCGAGTCGGCGCGGGCGCTGGAGGGACTTCTCCAGCAGATCCGCAGCGCGGCCAACGTCCAGACGCGCAGCACGATCATCCTACAGACGTTTTACACCGATCGACGGTATATACCGTAAATTTTGCGGCGTCCTGCGCGTCTGACGGTGGATGTTTCCCACTTTCGGGGCCGGGTCCGCAGTCACCGCCCGGGTGGTTTCAGCGTTGACTGCGACGTTGTGCGAGTGGGCCTCGCAGGGGTCGCTGAAACCGGGTCCGCGGGCAGGGCCTGTGGATGGCTGCACACACCGGCCGACGCCGGACTGGCACCGTGCGGCTCCATGATGATCATCCGCGGCAGCGAAGTGTTGGCATCCGGCGTACTCACCCCGTATGAGCTTCGAACCGACTTCCGACGAATATTGCCGAATGTCTTCGTGCCCAAGCGGGCCAAGTTGACCCTGCGGGATCGGACGGTTGCCGCCGTGTTGTGGTCGAGGCGCCAGGGGGTGGTGACCGGCAGCGCGGCCGCGGCGCTCCACGGTGCCAAGTGGGTGGACGGAGAAACCGTGATTGAGCTGAATCACGCCAACAACCGCGCACCCAAAGGAATCGAGACTCGCAAGGAGGCTCTTTTCGACGACGAGATCACCCAGATTCGGGGGTTGTCGGTGACGACGGTCGAACGAACGGCGTTCGACTTGGCGCGCCGCGGACCGGTCGTGGCCGCCGTGCAGAAACTCGACGCGTTGGCTTGTGCCACCAATTTCAAGGTCGAGGATGTTGCGGCACTTGCCGCCAGGCATCCTCTGGCGTCGGGGCGCGCGCGGGTGCCGGCCATCCTCGACCTGGTGGATGGCGGCGCGCAATCGCCGCAGGAGACGTGGTGGCGGTTGCGGATCATGGCGGCCGGTTACCCGCGGCCGCAAACTCAGGTGCCGGTGCCCGGGCCGGACGGATACCGCCGGTATTTCCTGGACATGGGCTGGCCGGAGCTCATGATCGCCGCCGAATACGACGGCGAGCAGCATCGCACCGACCGAACTCAATACGTCGGGGACGTCCGGCGCTCGGAGCACCTCGCCATGGAATGGCGCCGCGTGCGGATCCTCGCCGGTGATCGGAAGGCCGCCGTCTTCCGCCGCCTCGAAGCCGCCGGGTTGCGGGCGACCTGTGAACCGCCGGCCATTCTGTGTCAGTCAAAAGGCGTGTGGGAGTAGTCGATTTCAGCACCCTCTGCGGGGGTCACTCGCACGTTGTCGCAGTCGGCGCTGAAACTGGCCCCGCACGGCGACGGACCCCGGATCTACGACGCCGCTCGCACATCGCGGATCTCGGGGAACCGCCGCACGGCGTTGGCCACCTGATTGCGCAGCGTGGCACCGCGCAGGGTGCAGTGCCCGCATGCCCCGCCCAGCGCGACGGTGAGCACGCCGTCTTTCAATGACACGATGTCGATCTCGCCGCCGTGCGAATCGACATACGGCGCGACCTCGCGGCGCAACACCTCGGCGACGCGGCCCTCCAGCGAGCCGTCCGCCACCCGCGAAAGCCCTTGGAACAAGGCCGATCTCACCCGGGGGCCGTCGTCGGCCCAGGACCGCTGCGGGGCCAGCCGGGTTCGGATCTGGCCGTCGCCGAACTCGACGTCGGTCAGGGTCCCGTCGTCGAGCAGCGCCTGCAATTCCGGCAGTGGGCCGACCGTCACGGCGTCCGTCACCCACCGCAGGGTGAGCGGATCGGCGGTGGCTTCGGGATGCAGGCGAACCGTCACGTCACCCACATCGTGACGTAGCGCGCCACCAGCGCACCGATCCAGGCGATCGCGAACATGTACAGCCAGGCCACGGCCGGCCATTTCCAGGAGTTGGTCTCGCGCCGGATTGCGGCCACCGTCGACATGCACAGCAGCGCGAAGGCGAAGAACACCAGCAGTGCGGCGATGGTCGGCGCGGTGAACAACAACTCGCCCTGGTGCGGGCCGCCGTTCCAGACCGCCGCGCGGATCGCGTCGCCGGGGCTTTCCGGGTTGCCGGCGGCGAAGATCTGGCCCATGGTGGCGACGAACACCTCACGGGCGGCCATCGCGCCGATCAGGCCGATGCAGATGCGCCAGTCGAACCCGAGCGGATCGAAGATCGGCTGGATGAATCTGCCGATGGACGCGGCGAACGAGTGGTCCAGGACGAAGGCAGCTCGAGTGGGCGCGTCCATTCCGGCGATCTGGCCGGTGCGCGGGGGCAGGTTCAGCAGGAACCACAGGACCACCGAGGTGCCGAGGATGATGGTTCCGGCTTTGCGCAGGAACACCTTTGCCGAATCCCACATGCTCAGTAGCACCGACTTCGTCGACGGGAATCGGTAGGGCGGCAGCTCCATGTAGAACGGCAGCATGTCGCCGCCGAGGATGCGCTTCTTGAACAGCCAGGCCGTGGTCATGGAGGCGATGCCGCCGAGCAGATACAGCCCGAACATCACCAGCCCCTGGGCTCCCACCGGGCCCCACCTCTTGGCGGGGTCGACCAGCAGGGCGATCAGCAGGATATAGACCGGCAGCCGCGCCGAGCACGTCATCAGCGGCGCGGCCATGGTGGTGGCGATCCGGTCCCGCGACGACGGCAGGGTGCGGGTGGCCATGATGCCGGGCACCGCGCACGCGACCGAGCTCAGCATCGCGACGAATGCACGGCCCTCCAGCCCGGTGGTCGCCATGATGCGGTCGACGAGGAATGCCGCGCGGGCCATGTAACCGATCTGTTCGAGCAACGAGATCAGCAGGAACATCAGGGTGATCTGCGGGATGAACACCAGCACCGCGCCGACACCGCCG
>WBZP01000250.1_pt1 | contig 46888 bp, 31 predicted proteins | sample 5204301 | NCBI WGS metagenome assembly WBZP01 (sample SAMN12412401, study PRJNA552823) | activated sludge metagenome | isolation source: activated sludge from nitrification reactor of wastewater treatment plant... | place: USA: Pennsylvania | collected 2017
ACCGAGACTTGAAACCAGACAACGTCATGCTCGTGGCCGATCCGATTCGGCAGGGGCATGACTGGGTAAAAATTCTCGATTTTGGAATTGCCAAGTTCAGTGATTTGAACCTCGCACCGGCGTCCTCCTCTTCATCGGAAAATGGCTCTGTGATGGGTACTCCGCTGTACATGGCACCAGAGCAGTTTGGGAAGGCCGAGCAAGCAGATGGAAAGGCCGATGTATTTTCGCTGGGCGTGGTGATGTATGAGCTACTGACTGGGACGCTCCCGTACACTCGGGTATCGCTCAAGCTGCTCGAACACTCGTCGGATACTGCCGCCGAGAGACTCCGTGGTGTGACTCCTGCTTTGCAAGCGCTGGTGCTGCGGATGGTCAGCACAGATGCGGCAGAGCGGCCAACCATGGCAGAGGTCGAGCACCAACTGAGCGTGCTCATCCCAACCACCAGCAGCCAACCACCTTCCGTGCTGCAGGCCGGGTTTGGACTGCGAGTTCAGGTGATACTTGGCGTGATCGTGCTGACGATTTTGCACTTGGTGGTGGCGCTGATCATCCTGTCCAGACGCGAGCCTTCCCGCCAAGAGGTGAAGACCCATGCACTGGGCGTGATTCAGAGCGCCCTGGTGAGCTCTGATGTGAGTCTCCAGCAGAAGGCGCTGGTTGCGGTTGGACAGAGTGGCGATATGTCCCATCGTCGACTGCTGGAACCTCATCTCCAGAGCCCCCATCCAGAGCTGGCTACCTCGGCGGCCCGTGCGCTGGGACGGATTGGTGCAGTGGAGTCCCAAGCGACGTTGCTCAAGCAAATCTCTGAACCCCACGAGCCCAGTGTAGAGTTGGCACTCGCGGAGTCTTTGGCTCGACTGCATCATCCAGAAGGAGTCCGTCGTTTGACGGATTTGCTGGAGCGTAAGTCGACCGATCCAGAGCTTCGCTTTCGAGCGGCAGCAGTCCTTCTCGAGCTGGGAAATCATTCGGGAGCCGCGCTGCTGTGGGAAGGACTATTGCGTGGGAATCTGTCCGAACTGACCAGACTGGCGACGCTGAGTCCGCTGGCGCTAGCCGGTGACGTGAAGGCCAGAGAACAATTAACAGATTCCTTTGCACATAGCAGTCAGCCCCAAGGTCGACTCTTCGCAGCGTTCACTTTGGCGCGACTAGGAGATGAAACAGCACGCAAGTTCTTGGTGGAAACGGAGTCCACGGCGGGACCGCTACAGATTCTGTCCGCGCAGCTTTTGGCGACGCTCGGTGATGCGGTTGGGAGTGATCTGTTGCTGCTTACCGCCAATAACAACAAGGAACCAGATGCTGTTCGGGAGCTTGCAATTACCGGACTGGCCGATTGCGGCACGGAACGGGTGCTGGCTCCGCTCGACAAGATCATCACCAACGAAAACGACAGTGCATCACTGCGGGTGATCGCCGCAGGCGCGCTGCTTCATATCCTGATTGATTCAAAGAGCCAGTTGGCGCAACAGAGCTTGACCTGGGCCTATGTTGCGTTGGGCAGTAGCAACGCGAGTACACGTGAATTGGCCGTCGCAGCACTCGGGCAAATCGAATCTGACGAGTCGATACCGCACCTGCGTATGGCACTTCGCGATGAGGCGAAAGGAGTGCGTAAGACCGCCGCCTATGCACTTGGCCGGAAGCGGGTTCGCGCTGCGCTGCTCGCACTCGCAGAGTCTCTGGATGATCGCGATGTAGAGGTGCGAGCTGTCAGCCTTCGTGCCATTCGTCGTGTACGGGAGTCTCTGTATCGGCAAGGCGACACGGCTGTGGACGCGGTGGTCTTGGCGAGACTTGCTCAAGTCAGCAAATCAGGTACAGAGCCCGATCAGGTTGCTGCCGCCGCGATCCTTTTGCAGATTGGCGACAAGAGTCAGGAGGCACGACTTGCGGCGTCGTTGTCTTCTGCGGATCCACTCGTCCGCAAACTGGCTCTGGAGTTTGCTAACTCCAACGAAGAGATCCTGGCTACAGCGCTACAAGACGGAGATCGCGGGGTTCGCTTTACTGCGGCCAAGCGTCTACTGGAGCGTGGATCTCGACGCGGGATAGCCATCCTGAAAGAGGTTTCTCAAGTCGCCGATGTGATGGGCCTGATTGCGTATAACAAGCTCAAAGCGATCGGCGAAGACGTTCTCCCACCGGAAGGGCTAGCTCGAGTTCTGCAAGGCTCGGAATTGCAAGGACGTCTCGATGCGCTGGACGTAGTGGCAGAGATGCCTCCCGAGCAAGCGGTCGCGCTGCTGTTTTTGGCGAGCCGCGATATGGCTGGCGCGATGCGCCATCGCGTCGCCGAGATTGCGAAGGAGATGTACCAAAGAACTGGTATGAGCGCGTTACTGCACCTTCTTCAGAGTTTGGCAAGGGATGCTGATCCACTGGTTCGCTCGACGGCAGTCGTCGCGTTGTCAGCGAAGGGGAGTACGTCGAAAATCCCGGTCACGCCACCGCCAGATCCAGTGGTGAATCGTAAGCAGAGCGTCTCTACAATCGAACTCGCGAAGCCAGATATGGCTCCGGCCAACGCGCCGCAGCGCGATGCGGGTATCGTGCAGAACTCGGTGGCAGTGCCCACCGTGACAGCCGCTGCGTCGCCGTCTGATGCTGAGACCGATCCCAATGGACAACTGCTCATTGAAGCTGGGGACTCCGTGCGAGTTCAGATCGATCACGGTGTTGCCGCAGTCGTTTCCAAAAAGCCGATTTCTCTCCCTGTTGGCGTGCATCGACTGCACTACTTGGGGGGCGAGAAAGAGGTCGAGGTGCGGCCCGGAACTGTCTCCAAGATTTCCATTCCGGTAACCACCGCAGACCAACTGCTGTTCGACGGCAAGGAGGCGTTTCACGCAGCCAAACTGGATCGGGCGCTTGAGAGTTTCGAAAGGCTGCGATCGCTCGAACGACGCGGAAAGGTACGGTCAGGACTCTCCCCAGAGATCGCCTTTCACCTGGCACGGATCTACGAGTCAAGGGGCGAACTGGGTCGAGCACTGCAAGAGTACAATCGACTCCGATCGATGCCGGCGGCAGCGTCGGAGTACCTAAGCTCTGTGGATAAGGCAATGTCGCGGCTTGCCGCAGATGTCGGACACATCATTTTGTTCCGAACGCCGAATACAGAAGGTGGCGGTTGCACCCGCGACGATCTCTATTTGCCTCCTGGGAATCACATCCTTGATGTCGGTGCAGGTAAGACGGAACTAGTACGCGTTCAAGCAGGAACGACCGTGACCTTGAGCAAGTGTCGCTGATATGATGTGCGGATTCCTATGTCTCTGCTGACCCTTCCTTCTGTACGTCACTGGATATCGCTTGGGGTACTGATCGTGGCTCTGTTTGGAGCCTCTGTTGGAACCATGAGGGGTCGTGTCTGTGTGGCCGCGACTGGTGAGGGTCCACAGGTAGCGGCTGCTCAACATCTGATGCAGGAGGGCAGCCGTGCGCTGGCCTCCGGTAACCTGCCGCTGGCGCTGCAAAAGCTCGAACAGGCCTATCTGAAGGCTCCACTTCCTGAGGTGCTCTACTTACTTGGGAAGACGGCCCAGCTTCAGCAGCGTGACCTGGCTGCCGTTGACCTGTACAGACGGTATCTGGCTGCTGTGGAGGACTCCGTACCCTCTCCTATCAACGCTGAGATTCAACGCTTTGTTGCCACGGTGCCGAAGTCGTATACCGAACTAGAAGTTGTCTCGGTTGATGTGGGCGCGGTACTGCGGGTCGATGGCCGAGTGGTCGGTTCTCTGCCTCTGGCCGCGCCGCTCATCCTAGCCGCGGGGATGCACCGTTTTGAGCTAGCAAAGAATCAGCACAAATTCGAGACCAACGTACTCCAGATTCCGTCTGATCAACGCGTTCAGCTTCAACTTGCTCTGGCTTCTCGGTACGCGGTGTTGACAGTGGCAACGGCGGTAGCGTTGTTGATTGTTCCTCCGACCGTTACCCCTGACGTAAGAGCCCAGCTTACCCAGCAGATCACCCCTGCGGTGCAGCAAGCACATGCCTACCTCATTCCGGGAACCCAGACGGAGGCAGCGCTGCAACGAACTTCGGCACCGGCAGAGTGCGAACAGAGTGTTGATTGTTTAGAGCAGCTTGCACGTCAACTGGAGGCTTCGCAGGTTTTGTCGCTTACGATTCTTCCATCTGTGGATACTCCGAAGTTGGTGCGGGTGCGACTATTCGATGCAGAGATCGGTGCGACTGCAGGAGCTGCGGAGGATTCCTGTGATTCTTGTGTTGCCGATTCGATCAAGGACAGGATTCCCAAGCTTGCGCAGCAGGTACTCAAAGCCGCTTGGAATCGTGGCCGAGGCTCCGTGCAAATCACATCGGAGCCTCCTGGCGCAGTGGTCATGCTGGGGGGGCGAGTGATGGGCAAGACTCCGTTTGCGAGAGATGCCTTTGACGGGCCGCTGGACTTGGAACTATCACTCGATGGATTCTTGCGATCTAGGCACAAAATCGAGGTTGCTCATGGTCGACAAACAGCGCTGGCGGTGGTGCTGCAAAAGCCTGCTCCTCCCATCGCGTCTGTCGCTGTCAACGCGCCGGTCGCATTCGACAAGCCACTTACTCCGCGAAGACCAATCTGGCGCTGGGTCACTGGGGGAGTGATCACTGGAGCGGGGATCATATTGGCCGGATTCGGATTCTCTGCCTTGGCTGCGAACGGTACCTGTGTGGTAGATCCAGCCACTCCTGGAGCAGTCTGTGGCACGGTCCGGAATACCGGTACACCGACAGGTGCACTGCTGGGTATGGGGGGAGCGCTGACAACGGTCGGTGTCGTGCTGCTGGCGCTGCCTCCAAAATAGAACGCTTCGTGATTATGGTTAGAGTGAGAGGGGATTTCGATGCCTATTCTGATGCCGAATTCGAGATATCGAAGTGTAGGTGGCATTGTGTTCGGGGGGGTCATTGCATTGATCACTGCACTGACGGGCTGCGCCACCCTGTGGGATGGCTTTGGGGCGGCAAATCCTCAGAGTTGTGTGGTGACACCCTCCCTGTGTAGCGCTGAGGAATACTGCAACCCAGCGACCAATCAGTGCGAGATCGCAGATGGTGGATCAATGCCACCGGACTCCGGTGTTGATTTGGGAGAACTGCCCACCAAGTGGGCACTTGTTCCCAGTGGCACCACCGTGGATTTGCGTGGAGTCTGGGGGGCTTCATCGAGCGATGCTTGGATCGTCGGTGATGCGGGCACGATTTTGAATTGGAACGGCAGCACCTGGAGTTCCACTACCAGCCCAACTGCGATGGATCTCTATGCCATCTGGGGGACTGATTGGAAGAGCATCTTTGCAGTCGGAAATCAGGGCGCAATTGTCAGATACAATGGCTTGCAGTGGAAGTCTCAGAACTCCCCCCGCCCGGTCTCTCTACGCGGAGTTTGGGGGCTTGGCCAAGACGAGGTCTGGGCGGTTGGTCTCGGTGGGTGGATCTTTAAGGGCGGGTTTGGGAAGAGCTGGAATGTTCAGTTGAGTCCAACCACAGAGGACTTACATGCGGTCTGGGGAGTGAGCGAGAACAATCTATGGGCTGTGGGTGGCGGTCAGACCGTTGTCAGAAACACTGGATCCGGCTGGTACATCGAGGGAACCGGAGCCAACTCCACCCAGAACGGTTTGTGGGGGGTCAACAAGAGCAACATTTGGTCGGCTGGCACGCTCGGTTCGGTCCGCTTCTGGGATGGCAGCTCATGGAAGGATCTGGCGGTGAACTCTGACGTCACCCGCAGCGTGCTGTATGTCTATGGCACGGATGCCAGTCATATCTGGATGACCGGTGAACGGGGACTCCTTCTGTTCTTTGATGGTGCGCAGTGGTCGAAGCTGCCAACTGGAACCACCAGCGACTTGAACGGCATCGTTCAGGTCGGTGCGAACGACCTGTGGATCGTTGGGTCTCGCGGGACCATCTTGCATCAGACGTTGTAGGGGCTCACCTAGAGACGCCTGGACCATCATCCGCGATCGTTGATTCCTGAAACACCTGGCGAAACCTGCTCCTACGCGGAATCCTCAGTGGCCACAGAGTCTCCTGTGATATCGTACGGAGATGATTGTGGATCTTCCGGACTGCTGGCGGCGTGCGCTGAGTAGCGAGCTTGGCGCAACCTACTTCGCGGACTTGGCCGCATTCCTCGATGAAGAGCGAGCTCTGCATGATGTTTATCCGGCCCCGGAGGCGGTCTTTCGCGCCTTCACAGAGACACCGCTTGCTGACGTTCGCATCGTGCTCCTTGGACAAGATCCATATCATGGCAAAGCTCAGGCACACGGTCTGTGCTTTTCGGTGCCCGATGGAGTCGCGATTCCGCCCTCGCTTCGCAATATCTTCCGGGAACTGGAGTCCGATCTACAACTTACTCCTCCAACCAGTGGTAATCTCAGTGCGTGGGCGGCACGCGGAGCGCTGCTTCTGAACACGGTCCTGACTGTGCGTGGCGGCGAGGCTGCTTCTCATGCAAATCGCGGCTGGGAACGACTCACCGATGCAGCAATCCGGATCGTGTCTGAGCGGCAGAAGCCGGTGGTGTTTGTACTGTGGGGGAAACCGGCGGAGCAGAAGGTCAAGCTGCTGGATCTCTCGCGCCATCGCATGGTCGTCAGAGCACATCCCTCACCGCTGTCTGCTCATCGTGGATTCTTGGGAACGCGCCCCTTTTCGGCCATTCAGCAGGCCCTGAGTGAGCTAGGACAGCCCGAGTTTGACTTTCGGCTGTAAGGTCATCTGGGTCGGCCGCTCTCCTTCCGATCATCACGAGATGGATGGACCGAACTCTTGCTGACGACGGTCAACCCCAAACCAAGACGTGGCTGGCGGTGGTCGATGGTTGAAATGCTCGCGACGATCACGCACCCTGTTTCTATACGTGATGTCATCTGCCCAGCGCCATAGTCCGCTGTGGAACCATCCACTCAAGCTTCCCTCGGATCTGCTGCTACCGGCCACCAGGCTTCGGGTTGCGTATCTGCTGTTGGTGTTGGGGCTTCTGCCCGTCTTGCTGTTGCTCGCGACCGATCGATTTTCCTTTTTGGCGCGTTTGGCCGCGTGGATTGGACTTGTGCTCGCGGGGCTTCCCACGCTGACTCTCCTTACGAATCGGCGCGCCCGACCATCCTCGGTGGCGGGCTTGTCTCTGATGATCACGCTCTGCTATTTCTTGGCAGTCCTTCATGAGGAACGCCTGCTGCTGCGCTGGGGAGAGGCGCGGATTACGGAATCTGCGGTGACACTGGCCATGGTCTACGCCGCGCTGTCGATTCCGGTCATGCAGCTTGGTTGGTGGTTGTGTGGAACGCTTGGGGCACCACGGCTGTTGCCTCGGCTGCGACTCCCCCTATCAGAGCGCGCACTGCTGATTGGCGGGGTCGCGATCGTGGGATGGTCGCTCCTCTTTGATCTCCTACGGATGCGAGGTCTGGTGCCACGTTCCCAACAGCTCATCAGCGTGCTGTCCGTGCTTGCGCCCATTGATCTTGGGTATGCGATGGTGCTGCTGCCAAGCCTGCGACCGGGGCGCGAATCACTCGGCTGGCTTTTTTGGGGACTGACGGCGGCTTCCTCACTGGTGGCGCTGATGAGTGGTTCTTTGGCACCGATGGTGCAGCCGCTGCTCGTGTATTTGCTCGGCTGGCTGCTGATTCGCCGCCGCCTGCGGGTATGGCCGATTGTCCTTGGTATGCTGGCGGTGCTGCTGTTTCAGCCTGTCAAAGGAGAGTTTCGCGCCAAGGTCTGGGATCGCGAAGTACGCCTGTCCCTGGTCGAGCGGGCGCAGCTCTTTTTGGATCTGTCGGCGCGGCACTGGCTCGGGGGCGAAACTGCCCCCACAGTGGATCGCGAGCGCTCACTCAAAGTCGCAGCGGCCCGCACTGCCTCGGCCTTGCAGCTTTCCCATATTATCGAGATGACCCCGGCTGCGATTCCGCACCAGGGGGGCAATACCTATCGGTACTTCCGGTATACGCTGTTGCCTCGGGTCTTCTTCCCAGACAAACCGAGTGCGCAGTATGCAGATGTCTGGGCCGCTGTGATGTACGGCTACACCACGCCAACCGGAACCGCGCACGTGATGGTCGGACTGCCGCAGTTGGCAGAGTCGTATATCAACTTCGGGTTCGCGGGCGGGTTGGTCGTAGTGCTGCTGGTCGGCCTGTTGCTACGAATTGCCGACGAGATATTCGCTCACCCAGAGGCTGGAACGGGTGCGCTTGCGCTGTATCTCTTCTTCGCACAGCAAGTGATGCGGACGTTCGAAGGCTCTGCCGGTCAGTTCTGGGGGGGCGTACTTCAGCAATTTGGACTGTATGCGCTCCTGCTGTGGTTCTACGGAGCGCTGGTTCGTTCCGCTCAGGCCAAGGTGCGACTTCCAGCTCCGCTTTCGAGCGTGCCGACCAAGGTGTGAACCTTCGCAGCAGCAATCCGCACGGGCACCAGGGTGCCGATGAGCGTGTCGATATTGATTCCCTCGCCGATCTCGACGTTCACTGTGTGATTGCCACCGGTTCGTCCGCAGATCTGATTGGGATTGGCGCGTGAGCGTCCCTCTACCAGAACCTGTTCGGAGCGACCCACGAGTCGCTGCAGACGCTTGGCAGTAATCTGCTTTTGCAAGCTCTGGAGAGCGGTGAGCCGTCGTGATTTCTCTGCCGCAGAGACATCATCGGGCATTTCAACCGCCGGAGTTCCTGGCCTCCGCGAATACGAAAAGGAATAGATCGAGTCGTATTCCACTTCCGAAAGGAGTGCCAGGGTCTGTTCAAAGTCGGACTCTGTCTCGCCGGGATACCCCACGATGATGTCTGTCGACAAAGAGATGTCGCTACAGACCTTTCTGATGTACGCAATCTTTTCCAGATACGCTTCGCGGGTATATTCTCTCGCCATCGCGTGCAGCACCGCCGTCGAGCCTGCTTGTACTGGCAGATGCAGCCAGGGCTGAAGCGTTTTCAGATCGCGAAATGCATCGGCCACCTTGTGGGTAAAGTAGTGCGGATGGCTGGTGGTAAACCGTAGGCGCAGTAGTCCTGGAACGGAGTCCACCAATCGGAGCAGCTCTGCGAAGTCTTCACCATCGGCGGTTCCGATGGCGTGATAGGCATTCACATTCTGTCCGATCAGGGTCACCTCACGCGCACCCAGTGACACAAAGCGCTCTACTTCTCGGACCACTTGATCGGCCGGTCGCGATACCTCGCGGCCACGGGTTCGCGGCACGATGCAGTAGGCGCAGAAGTTGTCGCAGCCTTTCTGGATCGTCACCAGTGCCGTTACGTTGACATCACCCGGCCGTGGATCCGCATCAAGGAATTGATAGTCTTCGACATCAATCACCTCGGTTTGGGCCAAGCGTAGCTTGTACCGATTGGCCTTCGCTGCGATCTGCGGCCAGCTTCCGAGATCGGCCTGCGGACGGAGCTTGTCATAGTGCGCGCCCAGGCTGGGAATCTGATCAGGGCCAAAGGTGAGGTCCGCGCTCGGAATTCGCTTGAGGAGGGCTTCTCCTTCCTGCTGGGCGACACAGCCACCGATCGCGACCAGCAAGTTGGGATTCCGCTCCTTGAGCTTCTGATAGCGTCCAGCCGCTGAGGCCGCCTTGTTTTCCGCCTTTTCGCGAATCGAACAAGTATTGACCACGATCATGTCGGCTTCTTCTGCGACTTCCGTACGCTCGAAGCCATCACGGCGGAGAACCTCCGTCATCCGCTCGACGTCATAGTCGTTCATCTGACATCCAAACGACTCGATGAAGACTCGTCGTTTGTGCGCAGCGGTTTGGGAACCAGCAGCGGGAACCGAAGCGCCAGCAGGGGAGGGCTGCGGCGCAGAATAGGAATCTGAGAGTGCACTCACAAGGCGCACTTCATCACCTGAAGCCCCCCAAGGTCAAGCGCCCTACAGTCTTGAGGTGCTGATGGCGGCCAGTTGCTGTTGCGATTGCTAGACGTTCCGACGGGAAGCACGCTCGGATGACCAGTCTTCTCTAGACAGTAGGAGTGCGCTTCGAGTGGAGCTTTCCACAGAACCTCACGCGCTATTGACAGGTAGTAGTGGCGCAAAATACCGTCCGCCCATGAATCGACGTCTTGGCTTATTGGTGGGTGCCGTCTTGCTGGGTTCAGCGACGAGCGTGTTGGCGGACAAACCGGTGCGGACGTGGAATTACCTGACGACCGGTAATGGTCACGGCTTCCAGTTCTTCGACACCAACAAGAACAAGATCACCCACTTTCTGGAAGTCCCTTATCGCTACCTGAAGCCGCGAGCCGATCCGCGATCGGACGGCATTGGGCGGCGGAACTTGGCGTACGATTTTTACTTCGGGCTGCGAACGGGCTCTGGGGGGGGCTGGCTGAACACCGGCACCGCTGGCGAGGCGAGCTACCTGGAAGAGACCAACGTCATCAAGGTTCCGATCTCGCTCGGAGGAGTGAACGCCGAAACCTACTACTTTGCCCCGTTTGGTTTCGAGGGCAATGCCATGGTCGCTGTGCTCAAAGCCCCGGGCGCGAGTGATGGTTTTGCCTTGTTTAACTTTCACTTGGGTGACGGTTCGCCTGACACACCCAATGCCAATGGGGAACGGCTGAAGGTTTTGTCTGACGGGAAGTCGATTTCCGAAACCGGAGTCGGTGGCGGCGCGATGATTTACGTGCCGATCACCGCGACCACCCACGCTGACTGTGACAACGCTTGGTCCAAAGTAAACGGCGGTCAGTCGTTGGGGGACAACCGGAGTTGTAGCGGGAATGATGTGGTGCCCGCGTTTCAGGCATCGCTCGACGGTGGTTATATGGCTGTGGCCACCCTGTTTGTCGACAATGAAGCAGATGCCGAGTCGATGTTGGCGCAGTTTAAGAACTGGCTCAACGGGCGGGGCGCTGCCAAGCTGCTCGCTGATTCGCTGGCGGATTGGACCGCCTGGCGCAAGCCACTGCCGCAGGGTCTGGCGCTTTGCACAGATGATGAAAAGAAGCTGTGGCGCCAGAGCGAGGCCGTGCTGCGGATGGGACAAGTTCGTCAGCCGAATACCGCTTCCCGCAAGAACTACGGGATGATGCTTGCCAGTTTGCCACCGGGCGAGTGGCACACCGGCTGGGTACGAGATGGGTTGTATGCGGTCGTGGCCTTGGCCAGGATGGGACACCTCGCCGAAACCAAGATGGCACTCGACTTTTTCTTAAACGCCGAGCCGGTGAGCAAGTACAGCTCGTTTGTTTCCGGGGCCAGTTACCGGATTTCAGTCTGTCGCTACTTTGGCAATGGGGAAGAGGAGGCGGACTATTCTGGTCAGCAGACTCCCAATGTCGAGATCGATGGCTGGGGAATGATGTTGTGGGCGGCGCGGCAGTACGTCGATGCCTCCGGAGACACGGCGTGGCTTGCGGAGAAGACACGCGGGGGCATTTCGGTCTACGAAGCGCTCTATGGTGGCGTGGCGGAGGCTCTACGTAAGAACACAGAGTCCTCGGGAATCGCCAAAGCAGACTCCTCGATTTGGGAAGTCCACGACGAAAACAAGAAGCACTTTGCCTACACAACGCTCGCCACGATTCGCGGCTTTTGCGACTTTGCACAGCTTGCAACCAAAGCCAACAAGGCGACCGATGCGACCACCTACCGAGCGCTGGCCTCGAAAGGGCGCGACGGCTTCTTGGCCTCGTTCGTAGATAGGGAAGGAGCGATTGCGGGCTCGATCGAGGAGCTGGCCCAGAACCAGTACCTGGACGGTGCGGTGGTCGAGTCGTTTACTTGGAACGTCCTGCGCGATGCGGAGTACCTGGGCCGAACCGGTAAGGCAACGCTGGATATCCTGGGCAGGCTGCGCGTCGAAAGCGGCGGTTTTAAGCGCAACGACGACGGCAAGTCTTCCTATGACAACAACGAGTGGATCATGATCGACATGCGGATGGCCGATGCCTTGTGGCGGGCCGGTCGCGAGAGCGAGTCCGCCGGCATCCTGCAAATGATCATCGACAAAGCGAGCGCCAATTACTATCTGCTACCCGAGCTTTACAATGCGGTGCGCGCTGACGGAGCTGTGGGGAAGTACGCAGGCAGTATTCCGATGGTCGGTTACGGGGGCGGCGCCTACGTCCTGACCATGCTGGATCGATCGGGGCTGATTGAACCGAACGACTGCGGGGATGGAATGGGCAACAAGAGTTCGGGACGAGCGCTCAAGTGTTCCGATCCTCCGGTCACACCGACCAATCCGCAAAACCCGGGAACTCCGACTGCGGCGGATCTCCCGTACGAGAATGCCTGCCTGTGTGGGATCGGTGCGCGGCATGGCCGTCCCAGTCCGTGGGTATTTGTGACGACTCCGGTGCTGCTGGCTCTACTTGTGCGACGGCGGTTGCGGCGTGGAGGCCGGGCATGAGGACTGCGACGATGCGTTTTGCGAGGTCCGTCCTTCCGGCTGTTTCGCTGCTACTACTCGGTGCGCTGGCTCATGCGGAGACTCCGACGAATGAGCTTTTGCCTTCTGCACCAGCCACGTCCGTGGCGACAGAAGGACCGACGGAAGCGGCAAAAGAAGGGTCCACATCACTGGCACCTGTGACGACTCCCATAGAGGCGTCCGCTGAGTCACGACCTGGGATGGGCGTGACCATCGGCCCGGTGGCGCTCAAAGCAACAGGCTACCTACGCGCACCGCTGCGCATGTCGTTTCGGAGTCGCGGCGATTCACTCAAGGAAGGTGAAGGGCAGTACAACATCCACACTCCCTGGCTGGTGGATGACGACTACTTTCGTTCAGGATTTCAGTACACGAGGCTTCAAGAGTCCGATTGGTCCGAAATTTACTTTTCGGCGCAGAGCAAATATCTGTCTGCCGATGTGGCGCTCATGGGGTCGCTGTTTACGGACTGGGCGCGACCTTTGCTTGACCGTCAGTGGGGTATTGCACAGGGCTCGCTGACGTTTAAGTACGAATCGCTCGGTCCGAAGCTGCGCTTTCGCGTGCAGGTGCGGGCAGGGGCGTTCTGGGATCGGTTCGGCTGGCTAGAAAACTATGACACGTATGTATTTGGTCGGACCCACCAGATGGGAGGACAGGTTCGGCTCGAGTTTGAGACCAAGCCGGTGACGCTGTGGCTGGTGCAAGGAGTGGGTGCGCACCTCGATGCGATCGAGGCCAATCAAGGCCTTACGCTGATGAACTACCTGCATCTGGGAGCGAGCATTCAGAAGGTCGCCCACCTGGGCTTTTACTTCATTGATACGCTTGCGCAGGACAAGCGGCAGCTCAAGGAAGTGCAGGATGCTTCGATGCGAGTCGTCGGACTCGATCTTCGCTTGACTCCGTTCTTTGGGAACTTCTACTTGGCTGGTTCGATCATTACCGCCGCCCAAGCGCAGTACCTAAGTCCGGTGCTGGAAGTCATGCATTCTTGGGGCGGACGCGGCTTCACAGAGAACTACCTGGGTACTGACAAGAGCGATGGCACGGGTTCGCTCTATAGCTTGGCCGGGGAATACACGTTCAGCCTGCGGCGAGTGCTTTCGGCGATCGCTCCCGAGCGCGGCGGATTCCTGCGCGGTGGGGATTTGCAGTGGAAATGGTTTGGTCTGACGGCCTACACCCTGAGCAAGCAGGTGGATCCCGATCCGACGATCAATCGCGATGGTCGTCTGGCGTTCAAGTGGGGCACCGAGGTGCTGTATCAACCCATCTCGTTCCTGTTTGCCGCACTCCGCTACGACCGCGTGATCCTCGATGTGCAGGATGATGCTTCGGGGTTACGGATACTCTCACCACGGCTGGGTGTGACAGTAAACTGGCTGTTGGGAGCCCAGATATTCCTTCAGTATTCGCGCTACTTTTACGGCGATCGTGTGCGCCTTCGGGCGGGTCAAGTTGCACTGGAAACGATTCCTGATACGGACGTGGTCAAGCTGCAAGCTCAGGTTTCGTTCTAACCTCTGTGGCGGTTCGGTGGGACTGGAAGGGCTATCCAGTTGGAGTGGCCGCCGTTTGGGTCGGGGCCGCCTCTTTGCGATCGTGTAACACCATCTGCATGCCGTGCTTGGGTCGGAGGGTCAAGAGGGCCTCTGGCTCGACCCGCTGACCAGGACTCAGTCGCATCGTGAACCGCTGCGCCAGGGTTGCGAGGACCAGGGTGCCTTCCATCCAAGCAAAGCTCTCGCCGATGCACTGCCGTGGACCGGCCCCAAAGGGGAAGTAGGAGAACTTTGGTCGGCTCGCCTTTGCCTCTGGCCGGAAGCGTTCCGGATGAAACAGGTGTGGGTTCGGATAAAATCGTGGATCGTGTTGCATGGTGTAGGGGCTCACAAACAGCAGATCATCTCGGGCGAAGTCATGCTTGCCGATCCGAACTGGCTCCGTGAGGAATCGGCCCATCAACCAAGCTGGTGGGTACATCCGAATCGCCTCCGCGAGCACCTGCTCTGTGTACGGAAGTCGAGGCACGTCTTCAAAGGTGGGTCTTCGACCAGCCAACACGCTATCGAGCTCTGCATGCATCCGCAGCTCTTCCCGAGGATTCTGGGAAAGTAGATAGAACGTCCAGGTGAGCGCATTTGCGGTGGTCTCGTGACCCGCAATCAACAGCGTGGCGCACTCATCAAAAATCTGTTCTTCACTCATCTTGCCGCCATCGCCTTCGGTATCTTGGGCAGCCATTAGCAGCGACAACAAATCGTCCCGAACGACGTTGCTCGCGTGCCGCTCGCGCAGCAGTCTGCGGATCACTCCCCGGAGCGAGCTGCGGGCACGATCGAGACTCTGTTGTGCCGGATTTGGAATTCCAAGTCGCGCCAGCAGGATTCCTAGCGGTGCTTCGCTCACATTGGCGGTGTGGAGCAGATTGCTCACCGCATCAGCAATACCGATGGTGTCGCGCTCGAAGTCATCGCCAAACAGCGTCTTGCCAACGATGGCCAAGGTCAGACGCATGATCTCATCATGCATGTTCACCGACTGTCGATCGTGCCATCTTTGCCGGTATTGCAAGGCGCAGTCGACCATGATCTCGGAGTATCCCATCATTCGCTGTCGACGGAAGATGGGCTGCACCAAGCGGCGCTGGCGTGTGTGTAGCTCGCCTTCACTGGTCAGGAGTCCATTGCCAAGGAGCGGCTTGGCGCGCTGAAGCAGCGGACCCTTGACCCACTTGCGAGCATGCGTAATCAGTAGCTCTCTCACAGACTCCGGCTCGTTGAGTAGGTAGGTGTGATACGGACCCATGCGAAAGGAGACGATGTCCCCTTGTTGTGCGAGGGAGTCAATGAATGCGAGCGGATCGCGCCTCATTTTGACAAGGTTCCGCATGCCGCTGGGAAGGGAATTGGGACCGAGCAACCGAGAGATGAACGTCATTTCAAAGAGCTTGCCTTCGATTCTGCATGATCTTGTGAGGCTTCCCATCGATTCCAGATGAGATCGGCCATCATTCGGGAGAACTCGCGAAGTTCTGCTGAAAGTCCTTGAGTGAAACCGTGCGGTATCTGGTCGCACCGAGCGAGCCATGCCAACGCCAGTCGCTCATCAAACGGCAGAGTGAGCTGTCGGGCGGTTGTTATCGCTGCTTTGGCCAACTCTTTGGAAACTCGCACCGCACCCAGGTTCTGGGCATAGCGACTGTGCCACAGTAGACAACGTGGTCGAATCGTTGGGAAGATGAACGCACATACGCGCAGTACCGAGAGCGCTTGTTTCAGAGGCTTCCGGAGCTGGTTCTGTTCCGCAGCGGAGGCCCCCGGCCAGCAATCGAGGTACGTTTCTGCGACCGCAGAGACTCCTTCTCCAACTGTATCAATGGTCGGTCGCACCGATGCAGCGAGAGCGAGCGTTGCTTCGGCCTGCTCAAGTGCGACCTGCTTGTTGCCAAGACCTAGTTCACAGCGGGCGAGGTAGCCACCAACCATGATGAGACCGTGGTGGTCTTTGGAGCGCTGAACGAACCCATCTGCTTCTTGGAGCAGCAGACGCGCTTCTTGGAAGTTGCCTTGCCGTAGTGCGTAGATTCCTCGGTAGAGCGGGTAGAATCGGGTCCACTGAAGGCTCTGGGTTCGTCGAGACCTCACGTTTAGCTCGGCGCCTAGCACATGAAACAGAGAGGTCTGCTCGCTCCGAAAGGCAATCAACGCACGCAGGCTGAGTGCGAACATAAGAGAGTACTCATCGCCTACCGCTCGGGATTGCTCAATCACACTGTCCAGGATTTCTCCGGCAGCGGTCCAATCTGCCTGATTCAGTTGTACGGCACCGGCAATGCGTGCAAAGTCCAGCGCCGCTTTGGGATTCGATTGGTGATTGGCAAGAGCCGCACCACGGCTCAGGAGCCAACTGCTGGCTCTACGGAGCGGAATGAGACTCACCGAATAGCTCAGCGACCCGTGAAAGAAGGCCTGGAGGCCCCTATCGTTGAGCGCAGCAGAGAGCTGCATGCCCATCAAGGAAGCCAGCACACTGCTTGCCGGTTGTCCGTTCCAAATGTACGCCTCGACGGCCCAACGTGAGGCGTGCGCCAGCTCCATGAACACCTGTTGCTGCCTCTCGGAGTCAGCGAAGGGCTTTTGCGACACGGAGCGTAGGAGCCGTCGAACCAGGATGGTTGACATGGCGCGGATGTTGACATTGCAGTGTGGCGGCGTGACCTCGGCAACGGTCATCAACTGTTCATAGGAACCGGTACAGAGCTTGGCTCGGCCAAGGGCGAGCTGCGCTTGGATGTGACAATGGAGTGCGCGGGCGGCATGTTGCGGTTGCAGTTGCGACCAGCAGGAGGAAGATCGTGCACGATCGAGTAAGGCGGCGGCTTGCTCCGGGGCACCTTGACCTAGCGCATAGGCACCGGCCACCGTGAGGTAATAGCAAGACTTGGCAGCGTTCCCGCCACTGGCATAGTGCTCGGCCAGGGCTGCCGCATGAGAGGCCGAGTCTGGATAGGTCTTCGCGATCGAGTCTGCGATGGCCAAATGCAGCCGCTGTCTCTCTGTGTGGGGAATCTCTAGCAGCAGGCTCTCTCGGATCTTATCGTCCGCAAACTGCCAAGACTGTTCACTGACTTGCAGTACGGCTGCGTCTGCCGCCGTATACAGGAAGGAGTCAAGATTGGGCTCGAACTGCTGTAAGATCATCCGATCGAGCCGCCGTCCAGCCACGGCAGCGAGCTGTAACAGGGGTCGTGCATCAATCGGTAGCCGCGACAGGCGTCTGTGCACCACCGCTTGAATTCCACCGGTCAGCACGGAGTCTGGCATTTGCTTCGCACCCACCAGGCTGAGCTGCCCCGCTTCCTCTGCCAACGCCCGCATCACCTCGATGACGAAGAAGACATTCCCTTCCGTCTCCCGTTGTAGAAACGATACCAATTCCGGTGGGCAGGCACTGTCCCCAAGCATCGAGTTGCAAAGTTGTGAGAGGCTGGCGGCGTCGAGTCTGTTGAGCTTGAGCACCTGGCAATCGGGAAGAGTGCGCGGTAGCTGTGGGCATTCGTCGTCTCGATAGCTGGCGATGAGGAGCACAGGACGAGTTTGACACAGTGGAATCACCCGTCGTAACAGCGCGTGGCTTGCGGCGTCTGCCCACTGGAGATCCTCCAACAACACCAATATCGGATCTGTGGTGCGTAGGAGCAGAGACTCTAGTACATTCTGGAGCCGCATCTGTGTCGCCTGGGCGTTGATCTCAGGCGCATCGGCGATGGCGTGCTCGAGCAGTTGTTCCAGGTCCGGAACCAGCGATTTTAGGACGCTTTCCTCCAGTTCAGTGAGTGAGATGTGCAGGCAGAGACTGCGAAAAATCTCGCGCCAGACTTCGTACGCACTGTCCTTTTCCGCTGCCGCTTGACCCCGCACCACGATCATTCCTTGCACCAAGGCATAGACTCGTAGCTCTTCCATTAGGCGCGATTTTCCGACCCCACTCTCACCGCCCAAGAGCCACGCTTGGCCATCGCCAGCGCGGGCGGTTCGCAGCGCTTGGCGGAGGATGCTCCAAGGCTCTTCGCGTCCGACAAAGCGGGCAGCCTGAAGCGTGCTTTCTCGAAGTGCCACGGTCTCCTTGGGAAGGCCTACTCCGGTTGCTTCACACAGGCCCTGCAGAGCCGCAACGGCCGTTGGTCGGTCTGCTGGTGACTTGGCCAAGAGTCGCTTGAGCAGAGAGACGATCTTTGGCTGATCTGTGAGAGGCGACCAGTCCGGCTCCTGCATTCGGATCGATGAGTTGAGAAGCCCTCCGTCTCGCTGATCGAAGGGGTGCCGACCGGCCAACAACTCATACATCATCACACCAACCCCAAAGACATCGGAAGCGTCCGAAACCGGCATTCCTTGAAGCACTTCCGGGGCCAGATAGGACAGAGTTCCTGCGACCTCTCCCTTTCGTGTCTGCGCATGGGTCCGTGTCAGCGCCAAGCCAAAGTCAAGGAGCTTGACCGACAGTCCCTCGGCACTGGGAACCACCATCACATTGGATGGTTTCAAATCTCGGTGTAGGACTCCGTGACGGTGAAGGTAGCTAAGGGCGGTGAGGAGTTGTGATAGCAGATACGCGTTTGTTTCGAGCGATAGCTCCTTGCCCGCGATCTTTAGGGTTTGCGCCCGGTCCAGCAGTTCCATTGTGAAGTAGGGGTCCTGATGTGTAAGGAACCCGTAGTCGAGCACGCTGATGATGTGTGGATGGCGGAGCGCGGCCAGCGTCCGAAACTCATGTGCCAACGCGACGCGGGCCCACAACGCACTGCGCGTAGTCGGTCGTATTCCCACCGTACTGATTTGGGTGGATGGAGTCGGGATCTGCGTTGCCAGTAGTTCAGGGGCAGTTTGGGGATTCGTCCCGAGCGCGACCTGAGTGGAAGACCCCTCCAGCAGGTGCAGGGCCGATAGGTCGTGGTCATTTTTCCCTGGGACCAGCTTGAGAGCGATGCGTTGACCGTTGAGTCGATCGTGGGCTTGGTACACCGTTCCCATTCCGCCTTGTCCGAGACGGCGCTCCAGACGGTATCGCACCCCAAACGTGATGGTTTGGTGCTGGTTCATTGATCGTACTCGAGTGCTTGGCAGGAACCCGCTGCGGAACAGACCAACTCGGCTTGTCGGAAGAGTGTGGCAGTCACTTAGGAACATCCTAGCCAGCTCGGTAGCCGCCGACGATCGCCTGATCACCCAGGCGCGATCATAGCTCGTTTCTTACAGGTTGGATGTCGCGATTCCCCCCTCCTCCCTTGTTGATGATGTCCGCGCACCTCCATGCAACAAGCGGTGGTAGAGTTTTTGCCATGCGCGTCCTTGTCATCATTGATCCTCCCAGTTCCTTGCGACCCCGCTCCGATACCTCGGTCGCACTCATGGATGAGTGTCTGCTACGTGGACACTCGGTGTTTGTCTGCGAGCCGCAGGACTTGTCGGTGCGCGAAAACCGACCCTGTGCCGAGGTTCATCAGGTCACTGCGGTGAATCGCGAGACCGCACCAGCGGTGACACTCGCTCATGGGACCGAGATCCTGCCGCTGTCGCGCTTTCATGCGGTGCTGATGCGCAAAGACCCACCGTTTGACACAACCTACCTACAGGCGACCCAGATCCTCGAGTACGCCCGTGGTCAAACGTTCCTGATGAACGATCCTCGCGGCCTGCGCGAGGCCAACGAGAAGCTGTATTTCTTTCGCTTCCCAGACCTCATCGCGACGACGCTGGTCACCCGCAAGATGGATGAGATCAAGGCGTTCCAGGCCCAACTTGGCGGCGACATCGTCGTCAAGCCGATTGATGGCTTCGGTGGCTCGGCGGTGTTCCATGTCCGACCTGGCGACAGCAATGTGAACGCCATCTTGGAGGTATCGACGCTCGGTGGCACCCGCTGGGTGATGGCGCAGCGCTATCTGCCCGAGGGCAAAAAGGGTGACAAGCGCATTCACCTACTCGGCGGCGAGCCAGTGGGATGGCTCAAGCGAGTACCGGCAGGGGACGACATTCGTGCCAATCTGGCTGCCGGTGGCTCGGCGCATGCCACGGAGTTGACCGATCGTGACCGCGAGATCTGTGCCCGCCTGCGTCCGCACCTGATCGCCGACGGCCTGCACTTTGTCGGCATCGATGTGATTGGCGACTACCTACTTGAAGTGAACGTGACCTCTCCCACCGGCGTCCAGGCGGTGAGTCGGCTGTACAACTTCCGTCTCGAGGCCAAGATCGTCGACTACATCGAAGCCCACGCGCCGCGTGTGGAATAGGCGACTTTCAGACCGCAGGAAGACAGGGCGCAGAGCCCCTGGCTGCATCTGTGCTCGCAGGCTTCGGGTGTGGGGCTTATATCGGAAAGAACGGCTCGGGGAGTTCTTTGGGGGTCCAGAAGAAGTGGGCCAGCGCAATCACGGGCAGGTACAGCACCCCGCCGAAGATCAGAAACTCCGGTGCCAACTGGAGCATCGCCAGGCAGTAGCCGATGGCGAGCATGCCCATGGTCATGAGGTTGAGGCTGCGGACCTTCAGCTTGCCGAACTTGGGCATCCGCCAGCTCGATACCATGAGGTAGCCGAAGAGGAGCAGCACCAGCGGGTAGTACGGCATGATCCCATCCAGACGCTGGTCGCCGAGGAGCCGCCAGCCAGGATAGATCTGACCCCGCGTCCAGTCTGGGTTGCCGTACTTGCACAGCGTGACAATGGCCATGGCGTGAAAGCCACCCGAAAACGTCGTCGGAATGCCGAAGAAGAAGTCCGGGCTACCGACGCTGACGTTAAATCGGGCGAGCCGTAGTGCTGCGCACAGGGTGTAGGCCGCACAGATCAAGCTGAGCGCAATGCCGGATAGCCCGCTCGCCCAGCCCAGCTCAGGGTGACTGTGGAAGAATCCGTAGACGAGCGCCGCCGGGCAGAAGCCGTAGTTCAATAGGTCAGCCAGCGAGTCCATCTGAACGCCAAGTGGACTGGACGCGTTGAGCTTGCGGGCGACGTAGCCGTCCATTTTATCGGTGAGCGTCGAGTACGCGATCCACCAACAGCCCTCGACGATCTGACCTCGCAGCGCTGCCTGAACCGCCATGACGGAGCAGATCATCGACAGCGAGGTCACAGCGTTCGGGGCGAGGTAGCGCAGCGTCCGCGACAGGGGACGTGATGGAGTGCTCTGGGTCAAGGGTTCCTCACGAAGAGCGGTTGATCGCCGCCCCGATTTCGACGACGAGCAGATGACTGCACGAGGCCTAGCGTTTGCGTTTCTCGGAAGGCTAAACTGCGCAGCGTCATGAAGTCAACAGCGCGACCTGGACATGCTGGCAAAGTTGCCTGGGGCTTTGTCGTCTGGCTGATTTTGTTTGTCGTGGCGGGGGTTGTGCTCTGTGTCACCCCGCTGTTTAACGTCCTGGGCTTCGAGTCGTCCTTGGTGCTGGCGCTGCTGGCGTCGCTCGCTGCGGTTCATCGCGGGGTTTCGGTGGTGATCCGGGCCCGACTCCGCTTGCGAGCGACCGACCGCCAGCAGGTCGATGCCGCACCGCTTCGCCGAGTCATCTCGCTGGTCGGTCAAGCCAGTGTGGCGACGTGGATGCTCTGTGTATTGCCGCTGCTCCTGCTGCTTGCCAATGGGCTGCGGGTGCGCAACTGCAACTACCTTGCTGGCTTGCAGTTCTTTGCGCTGCTGCCAGTCTGTTCGGCGATGATGGCAGCGACGCTGGGGGTAGTGGCCGGGCTGCTTACCAAGACACGAGGGCGGGCGCTTTGGCTTGGCTATGGTTTCGTCGTCGGATCGCTGCTGTGGGCGGGGCTGCGCAGTCTCAACTCCCCAGCGATCTTCGCCTACGATGCGTTTTTTGGTTACTTTCCCGGCGCACTCTACGACGAGGAAGTGCGGGTTCAGACCGCGCTGTACGCCTCTCGGCTGATGCAGATGCTGTTTGCCCTGGCTGCGGTGCTACTGACGGCGCGCTGGCTTGGTGGGACCGAGCTGCGGCTCCAGACGCGAGCGGTACCGGGTCGTAGGCGACTGTTGCTGGGGGGCGCTGGGCTGCTGCTGGTCGCCCTGGTGACCTACTCGCAGGGCGGGAGGTTGGGGATCTATGCCGACGAAGCGTCTCTGAGCGAGCGCTTACCGGGCCAGCTAGAGACGCCACACTTTGTGCTGCGCTATCGTCCCGGCGGTTCTGTCGACCGCGACCTCAAGCTGTATGTCCGTGAGCACGAGTTGCGCTATCTGCAGCTCCGCGAGCTGCTCGGCATCGAGCCGATTTGGGAGCCCGGCTGGATCTCGCGGCTGCTGGGTCTGCCGTCGTCCCTGGGGCAAAAAGGACGTGGCCAGCCAGTGAAGGTCGTCAGCTACCTGTTCGACTCGGTAGCGGACAAGCGGCGCGCCATGGGCGCTGGCGGTACCTACATTGCCAAGCCATGGCGACGAGAGATTTATATCCAGCACGAGGCCTGGCCTCATCCAGTGCTGCGTCACGAACTGGCACATGTCTTTGCAGGGGCAGCCGGGGACTGGCTGTTTCATCTGTCGATGACCGGAGTGGTGCCGCAGCTTGGGCTGGTCGAGGGCATCGCGGTGGCTGCCGATCGCCGCGTGACCGGCAATGTCTCGCTGCATCAATCGGTTCACGCCATGCGCCAGGCCGGGCTCATGCCCCCGCTCGACCAGGTCTTTTCGGGTCTGGGCTTTTGGTCGCTGCCCTCTGGACGGGCCTATACCGTGGCTGGATCGTTTGTCCGGTACCTCCTTGAGCAGTACGGACCGCCCAAGCTGCTGGCGGTGTATCACGATGGTGGGCGACCCAAGGACTTTGCTCGCAGCTACGGGCTGCCGTTTGCGGAGCTGGCGGCGCGCTGGCTCCAGTTTGTCGAGGCCCAGCCATTGCCACCGCAAGCGCGCGAGGTCGAACGTGAGCGGCTGCGGCGGCCCGCAGTGTTCCAGAAGGTGTGCGCCCATGAGCTTGCCGTGCGGCGAGAGCGAGCACGGGAGCTGCTTGGACAAGGTCGCGAGTCCGATGCCGTGGCGCTGCTCCAGTCGGTTTGTCACGACGACCCCGGCGAGCCCGGACACCTGGCAGAGCTGGTCGAAGCCCAGGTCAGTAGCGATCGGTTGGCAGATGCCCAGACCACGGCTCAGCGGGCCATCGATCACCCGGCGGCAACGGTGGCGCTGCGGGCGAGGCTTCTGTCACGGCTGGGTGATCTGGCGGTGCTTCAGGGGCAACTTGATAAGGCGCGGCAACTCTATGATGCAGCAGCCCAGCTACCCCTCGACGAGGGGACAGCGCGGACTTTGTTGGCGCGGCGCTTGGCGATCGATCTGCCCGAGGTTGGGCCGCTGTTGCTCCAGGTCTTGGTCGGTGGGCAGAAACCCAAGACCGGCCTGCGCCGCGATGAGCGCAACGATGCGCTAAACGTCTATGTGCTCGGTCAGGCCACGGCGCGGGCTCCGCAGGCTGGGCTTGTCCGCTATGTCCTGGGGCGGCTTTTGTACCAGCGTGGCGGGTATGCGGAGGCCATCAGCGAGTTACAGCGCAGCCTCGACCTGGGGCTCCCGGACCGACGCTTCGTTTACCAAGCATACCTACTTATTGGGCAAGCGCAGCTACTGTCCGGGCAGGGTGAGGCGGCACGTGCGACCTTCACGGCGCTGCTCGGCTGGCTTGTGCCCGACGAACAAGACAAGCGCACCGAGGTCACCGACTTCCTCGAACGAGCCGAGCACTGGAGCACCCTGGTGACCGCTGGTTGACATCGTTTCGAGGGCGGGCTAAGTCGAGGCGTGCTCGATGAAGCTCCTGTCAGCGACGAAAGCGGACCCTTCCATAGGGTGCTTTCCGACCCCTTGCTCTCGGGTCTGTCCGAGGAGCAGCAGCAGGTCGTCGTGGCACCGCCGGGTCCGCTGCTGGTGCTGGCGGGAGCGGGATCGGGCAAGACGCGGGCGCTAACCCATCGCGTCGCCCACTTTCTGCGTCAAGGACTGGCCCCCGACCGGGTGCTGCTCGTGACGTTCACCAACCACGCCGCTCGGCAGATGCTGCTGCGACTGAATGCGCTCCAGCGGCGGCCGCTCACGGAGATCTGGGCCGGAACGTTTCATCGCCTGGCCTTGCGGACGCTGCGACAGTACGGCCAGCATCTCGGTCTGTCGCCGCGCTCGGGCGTGATCGACCATGCCGATGCGGTGGATTTGTTTGCAAGCTGCCTGCAAGAAGCGAAGCCCCCCTCGGGACTTTGCCTGCCGCGTCCGGCCTATCTGCACTCGCTGTTGTCTCTGTCAGTGGCCACCGAGGAGTCGCTGGAAGCGGTGCTGACCTCGCGCGCCCCGGACCTGCTGCCACACCTACCGCTGCTGGCCCACGTCTGCGACCGCTACAGCGTGCTCAAGGTGCGCATGGGTCTGCTCGACTTCGATGACCTGCTGCTGGCCTGGCGACTGCTGCTGTGTGACAGCCGGGAAGTCCGCGAGCGGCTCCAGGACCAGTTCCTCCACGTCTTCGTCGATGAGTACCAAGACGTCAGCCCACTCCAGAGCATCATCGCCGATGAGCTAGCCGGTGGGCATCGCAGCTTGACCGTGGTCGGAGACGATGCGCAGTCCATCTATCGGTTTCGAGGCGCGGACCTGCGCGCCCTGCATTCCTTTGCACTGCGCTGGCCCGATGCCCAGCGGGTCCATCTGTCGGTGAACTTTCGCTGTCAGCCGGACATCGTGGCCCTGTCGAACCGCTGCTTGATTGCGACTCCACCCGGACAGCTCCTGCCCAGGCCACCGATGCGAGCCCTGGATACGCCGTCCCTATCGGTGCGTCCAGCGGTGGTCCATGTCCCGGATGCCCGACTTCAGGCCGCATTTGTGCTGTCGCGCATCACCGAGCTGCGCGAGGCGGGGCAGCCGCTGTCCGAGATCGCAGTGTTGTATCGTCATCACCGTCACGCCCGCGAGCTGCAAGCCGAGCTGTTGCGGTCGGGGATTCCCTACGTTTTGCGGTCTGGGCGGCGACTGATCGAGCAGGCGCATGTCAAAGACGTGCTGGCGCTGCTGCGGATCGTTCACGACCCTCGCGATGAGCTGTCTTGGTCGCGAGCCCTGCGGCAGGTGGCTGGCCTGGGGGATCAAGGTCGGTCGCAGGTGCTGCTCCAGCTTCAGCAGCAGGCGACGCGAGGTGGAACAGCCAGCCTGCTCGCGGTGTCGGGGGTTCGTAAGCCAGCCCAGGCGGGGCTGTTGCGCCTGGATTCCCTGCTCAGCGAGCTACGGACGCTACGGGACCGGGCCAGCCAGCCGGGCGCAGACCTCCCGCAACTGCCGTCGCGACTGATCCGCCTGATCGTCGAGCGTCACTACCGCGACCATGCCACCCGCCACTTCGCCGACGCCGAGCAGCGGCTGCGCGATCTGACCGCGCTCACCGAGACGATCACCACGGATGGGACTCGTCCGCTGCATCAAAACGCGCTGCCGCTACAAGGGGAGGGGGCCCAGACCGTGCTCGGGGACTTTCTGTGCTCGCTCACGATGGGTGAAGAGGCCCCCCAGAAGCCCGAAGAGAAGGTCGTCCTGTCGTCGGTTCATCAAGCCAAGGGTCTGGAGTGGAACGTGGTGTTCGTGCTGTGGCTCGGGGAAGGACATTTTCCTTCGGCGGCGGCGCTGTCGGAAGATGACGACGACCTGGGCAGCGGGGGTGAGGCTGAGGAGCGACGGCTGTTTTACGTCGCGATCACCAGGGCGCGACGCGAGCTGTACCTGTGCTGCCCGGCTTCCTCGGCGACGCAGGGGGCGCTGCGGGTCTCGCGCTACGTCGGTGAACTGTGTGGGGCTGAGCCGCTATGTGAACGCTGGTCGGTGAGCGCTTCGTCGCGATAGACTGGATAGCTGATGCGTCCTCAGACCGTCTTGTTTGTGAAGATCGCCCTGTTGGTGGTGCTGCTGGCTCCGCTTGGGCAGCTTGGGTTCCAGGTCTGGCAGACCGTGCAAGGTCAAGGTGACGGACTGGGCGTGAACCCCATCGAACGACTGACCCATCGCACCGGTGAACTGGCGCTGTACTGCCTGCTGCTGTCCCTGGCTGTAACCCCGCTGCGGCTGCTCACGGGCAGGGCGGTACTCACTCGGTTCCGGCGACTGATAGGCCTTATCTCGTTTGCCTATGCGGTCCTGCACCTGGGGATCTATGTCCTGGATCGCTCGCTCGGAGAGGATGGCTTTACCCTGCGTGATGTCGGCAAGGACATCGTCAAGCGGCCCTACATCACGATTGGAACCCTCGCTTTTCTGATCCTGCTCTCGCTGGCGGTGACCTCGACCAACGGCATGATCCGTCGGCTCGGCCACTCGTGGCAGAAGCTGCACCGGCTGGTCTATCCGGCGGCGGTGCTCGTCATCATTCACTTTGCCTGGCTGGTCAAAGCGGGGCTTACCAGGCCGCTGATTTTCTTCGGAGTGCTGGTGGGGTTGCTAGCGGCGCGGATTCCGTCGTGGGTGCGGCGGAAATAGTCGGGCCTAGAACGACGCCAGGTGCGGGGCGCGGGGGTAGGGGATGGCGTCGCGGATGTTGCCAAGACCCGTCAGGTACACAATCAGGCGCTCGAAGCCGAGGCCAAAGCCAGCGTGAGGGACCGTGCCATAGCGGCGGAAGTCGAGGTACCACTGGTAGGCGTTGCGATCGAGCTTGTGATGGGCCATCCGCTGCTCAAGGACATCTAGGCGCTCCTCGCGCTGCGAGCCGCCAATGATTTCGCCGATGCCGGGGGCGAGCACGTCCATCGCCGCCACGGTCTTGCCATCGTCGTTTAGGCGCATGTAGAAGGCCTTGATGGCCTCTGGGTAGTTCATGACGATGACCGGGCGTCCGATTTTCTCTTCGGTCAGGTAGCGCTCGTGTTCGGTCTGGAGGTCGGTGCCCCACGCTACCGGGAACTCGAACTTTTTCTTCGAGTCCTGGAGGATCCGAATCGCCTCGGTGTAGTCGATCCGCTCAAACGGCTGGTCGACCAGGGCTTCCAAGCGGGTGAGGGCGGTCTTTTCGATCCGTTCCGCGCAGAACTTCATGTCATCGGCACGCTCGTGAAGGACGGCCCGGAACACGTACTTCAGGAACGACTCGGCGAGATCCGCATCATCGGCCAGGTTGGCAAAGGCGATCTCTGGCTCGATCATCCAAAACTCCGCCAGGTGGCGGGTGGTGTTCGAGTTCTCGGCGCGGAACGTCGGACCGAAGGTGTAGACCTTGGACAGCGCCAGGCAGTAGGCCTCGACGTTGAGCTGGCCCGAGACGGTCAGAAACGACTCTTTGCCAAAAAAGTCCTTCGAGAAATCGACCGCGCCCTTGTCGCCGCGAGGTGGGTTGGCGATATCGAGGGTGCTCACTCGGAACATTTGCCCCGCGCCCTCGGCATCGCTGCTGGTAATGATCGGGGTGTTGACCCAGACAAAGCCCTGCTCGTGAAAGAAGCGGTGGATGGCCTGGGCTGCGGTGTTGCGAATCCGAGCGATGGCCCCAAACGTGTTGGTACGCGGGCGGAGGTGCGCGATCTCGCGCAGGTACTCCATGGTGTGGGCCTTGGGCTGGACCGGGTAGTGCTCGGGATCTTCGACCCAGCCAACCACCGTCAGCGAGTCGGCTTGGATTTCGAAGCTCTGGCCCTTGCCCTGCGATGCCACCAGCGTGCCCTCGGCGATGACCGAGCAGCTCGTGGACAGCTTCTGCACTTCGCTTGTGTAGTTCGGCAAAGTGGACTGCGCCACCACCTGGATCGGATCGAGGCACGATCCGTCACTTACGTTGATGAAGCTGAGGCCAGCCTTGGAGTCACGGCGGGTCCGTACCCAGCCTTGGACTTTCACTTTTTGCCCCACGAGGGCGTGACCGCAGAGAGCGGCTTTGACGCTAATCGGTTTCATGACAGCTAAAGTCATACCGCAGAAGGGGGTTCCTTGGCGAGCCACACCGAATCCGGTGGCACCGTAGGCGACCAAGGGACTTGACCCAGTCGTGATATAAGGATTTCGATGAGCGAGGCCCTGTTTGCCTGGTTGTGGGCGCGGTCGCTGGGGGAGTGGATGGCGCTCAGCCTGGTCGGCAACGTGGCGATCTTTGTGGGGTCGGTGTGGCTGTGTCAGTGGCTGTGGCGGCGGTTTCCTGGGCAGCCGCTCATGCGGATGCAGCAGCCGATCAGTCGTCGCGACCTGGGGCTATCGGCGGGGGCTGTGCTGCTGAACTCACTGGTTGCCGTGGTCGGGTTTGGGCTGTGGAAGGCGGGCTGGATTCGGCTGACCCATCCTGGCGCTGGGCGCACGCTTGGCGATGTGCTGATGTTCCTGCTCGCGATGGACTTGAGTATGTATGTCTTTCACCGCATCGCCCATCTGCCGCCCCTGTTCCGGCTGCTGCATGCGCCCCATCACGTTCATGAGAACACCAATGCCCTGTCTCTGTTCGTGCTCCATCCCGCCGAGGTGCTGGGCTTTGGGGCACTGATGATTGCGGTGATGATGGTGCTGCCTCTGTCGGGCATGGCGGTGCTGGTGTATCTGGTGCTGAACGTCCTGTGGGGCACCTTGGGTCATGCCGGGGTCGAGCCGCTGCCACGAGGGTTGTTTCGCCTGCCGCTGCTGGGACAGCTTGGCACCAGCACGTTTCACGCCCAGCATCATGTCAGCCCGAGCCGAAACTTCGGCTTTTACACCGTGATCTGGGACCGCCTGCTCGGCACCGTGGACCCAGAGTACGACCGCTGGACTCGGATCGGACCGCCGGGCTTGGGGGGATAACCTGGCCCGCTTCGCACGGTTAGGGTGTGCGGGGTGGTCCTGACCAGGGCCAAAGTGGTGATCGAGGAGTTTTGGGGTGGTCCTGACCAGGGACAAAGTGGTGATCGAGGAGTTTGGGGGTGGTCTTGACCAGGGACAAAGTGGTGGTCGAGGAGTTTGGGGGTGGTCTTGACCAGTGACAAAGTGGTGATCGAGGAGTTTGGGGGTGGTCCTGACCAGGGACAAAGTGGTGATCGAGGAGTTTGGGGGTGGTCCCGACCAGGCTCAAAGTGGTGATCGAGGAGTTTGGGGGTGGTCCTGACCACCTCTCCACTGGTTTTGCACAATTTGTCCTTTGGCTTTCCTTGATGCTGCCCCAAGGGCTGCACGGTCGCTCGCTAGGCTTTCTTTCATCACGGCGGAGAGGTCCGCGTGACAAAGGAGACTGCGATGAAACGACTGCTTGCTTTGCTGCTCTTACCCGCTCGCTACCACTTCTTAGGGAGCCTGCTCATTGTGATGGTGGTCAGCTCTGCCATCTCGACCCAGATGACCGACCGTCGCAACTTCGCCAGCAGCGAGTTGTATAGTGATGTCATGGACCGCTGGGGCGCGCCGATTGTCCAGCCCGGTCCCTCTGTGCGGTACGTACCGAGCGGTGCGGTGTTCAACAGCCTGACCGCCCTACCTTTGCAATCCCAAGAGGTGACGGTCGATGCGGCGATGAACTATCGCAAGCGGGGCCTGGTCTACTTCTCTGGCTTCGACTTCACCTTCCGGGGCGACTACACCGCCGAAAACGATCAGGGTCGCGACATCGACATTGCCTTTGTGTTCCCCATCAACATGGAAAAGAACAAAGTCCTTCTGTCGAACCTGGTGTTTACGGTGGATGGGCAGCCGAAAAAGGCCGAGCTAGAGAGCGGTTCGGACCGCCTGCTGTGGACGGGTCGGCTCAAGTCGGGGGCCAAGGTGGCGTTCCGGGTCGAGTTCCGGGGTCGTGGCCTGGATGCGTTTACCTATAGCCTCGATCCGGCGGCCCCGGTGCGCAACCTGCGCTTGGCGATGCACATCAGCGGAGGGGCCAACTTCGACTATGCCGATGGTGTCGTTCCTGCCAGCGCCAGTCGCACCCAGGGCGAAGAAGTATGGCTGGAATGGAACTACCAGTCACTCCAATCGGGAATCCCAGTGGGGGTGATTTTGCCATCAGAGAAGTCCTATGATCACCTGATTGCGACGATGGTTCGCCGAGGCTGGGCCCCGTTCCTCTTGTTCTTTGCGGGACTGACCGCTCTGTGTATCTACTTCAGCCGCCCCCTGCGCATCTATGAGAGCTACCTGATTGCCGCAAGCTACGGACTGTTCTTTGTCCTACTGGCCTATCTGGCGGCGTTCCTGAGCTTCTATCCAGCGTGGGCGCTGTCGCTGTTTATCTCGGGGGGACTGCTGCTGTTCTATCTGCGCTGGGTGCTGCCCCAGACGGCCTCACGCTATGTGCTGGGGCTGATTGTGTCGTCTCTGTGTGTGCCGACCGCTGCGGTGTTTTTGCAGGGCTACACCGGCCTGATTTACACCCTGGAGATCCTCGCGCTGCTCACCACCATGATGGTGCTGACGACGCGACCGAAGGTTCGTGAGCTGATCGACCGGATGCTACAGCCGTCTGCTGTGGAAGGAGCGTCCCATGTTGCGTAATCTGCTGCGGAGTCGTGTGCTGGGTTTGTTGGGCTGTGGGCTTCTGCTCTGCTGCGTAGTGTCTGGTCAAGCCTCCGCAGAGGGAGGAACCCCGGCAGTGGCTGGTGCGCCGAGTGCGACGCTGCCGCTGGCCGAAGTGCTGCGCCTGTACAAAGAGAACCAGGCCAAGACCGATCCCAAGGAGGTCAAGCCGCCGATGACCGCGAGCGTAGGCAAACTGGAGCTGTCTGGGCGGCTCCTGGAAAACGCGATAGATGTCTCTGCTCACGTTGAGCTGTCGGTACTGGATGCCCAGGGCTGGGTGACTGTACGGCTTTTGCGCAAAGATGCGGCGATTCGGATTACCAAGCTGCCTACGGTTCAAAACGGAGTCCTTTCGGTCGTCGATGGGATGCTGTCGTTTATGACCGATAAGCCGGGCTCCTATTCGTTCGACTTTGGGTTCCTGACCACCGCGCAGGTCAAGGGCGCACGTCGCATTGCCGAGATTGTCTATCCTTCGGCGGCGCTGGCGGTCCTCAAGCTTCGTTTTGATGAAAACCTGTTTGCGCTGGGGAACTCCGATCGCATCGAGGAAGGAGACGGCTACACCCTGTATCCGCAGACCAATCGCTTCGAGGTGCTGTGGGACCGCAATTCCAAGGTAGCCGCTGCGACCAAGCAAGCCGCGATCCGTCCACCGATTGAGCCGGTGATCACCACCGCCAATGCCTCGGTGGTGTCGACGCTGGAAGGTCGGCGGATCGTGCGGGTGCTGTATGCCCTGCAATTTGAAGGTGCCCGCACCATCGACTTTGCGATTCCGGCCCAGCAGACGCTCGACAAGGTGTTTGTAAACGGGGCCAGTGTTCCGTTCAAAAGAACGGGGGGCACGGTCTCTTTGCCAGTGACGCCCGCCCGGGCCGGTGATGAGTCGGCCCGGGTGGAGCTGGTCCTGTCCGAACAGCAAGGTGGCTATGCCCTGTCGGGGCGACTCGATTACACCTTTCCGGCAGCCTCTTGGAACGTCAACGACCTCTATGTGACGCTCAGCTTGCCGCAGGTGTTCAACTACCAGTGGGAAGGTGGCAGCTTGGGCACCGTGGACTCTGGGGCCGAAGCAGAGTTTACGCAGCGCATCCCAACCCCTGGTAAGAGCATCCATCTGCACCAGCAGCTCCTGTCGAGCGCGGCCACGGTGCGGATTGCGTACACGGTCGATCTAACCGGCAGCTACTACCGGGCGGGTGCGGACAAATCAACAAGCCTTGAGCCAAGAGCCGTGCGCTCGGAGTAAGGTAGCCCCATGAGCCGAGTCTTGGTGGTCGATGACGATGGCCACATCCGCGATGTGATGCGCTTTACGCTCCAGCAGGGCGGCTTCCAGGTCGTCGAGGCCAAGGACGGGGCCGAGGCTTTCGCCAAGTTCGAGGCGGGTGGCATTGACCTGATCGTGCTCGACATCGTGATGCCAGAGTCTGATGGACTAGAAGTCTGTCGTCGTGTTCGCAGTAAGAGTCGGCTCCCGATCATCTTTGTATCGAGTCGTGATGAGGAGCTGGATCGGGTGCTCGGTCTGGAACTGGGGGCCGATGACTATCTGGTCAAGCCGTTTAGTCCTCGCGAGCTGCTGGCTCGGGTCAAAGCGGTGCTGAGGAGGCTGACCCCGGAGCCCATTTCTGCGGATAAGCCTCCCATTCAGCGGCGAGGCGCGCTGGAGATGGATCTGCACCGGCATCGTTGCACCTGGCTTGCCAGCGAAGTCGTGCTGACGGTCACCGAGTTTGCGCTGCTCCTGTCGCTGTTGGCCGCCCCTGGGCGGGTTTTTTCGCGCAGCGAGCTGGTCGACCGGGCCTATGGACACGGTCATGTCATCACCGAGCGCACGGTCGACAGCCACATCCGACGGATTCGCCAGAAGCTCGGTGCACTCGGCGCCGATCCGATCGAGACGGTCTACGGACTCGGCTACCGGCTCAAGGAGGATCTGTGAAGGTGAGAGGTCGCGGCCTGGGCATTCACCTGTTGCTCCTCGGGGCGAATGCTTTTGTGCTGCTCGTGCCGCTGTTGGCAGTGCTCGGGCTGCGCATCTATGAAAACCATCTGGTGCGGCAGACCGAGCGGCAGCTCATTGCGCAGTCGATTGCGGTGGGCGAGATGTGGCGGGAGCTGTGGCTCATCGAGCGCGGCATCGATCCACAGTTCGGCTCTCCCCCCTTCCGTCAGCCGGGCAAGGAAACGGAGCCGTTTATCCCGATTGAGCCGGTGAGCAATCTACAGCGCGGTCCGCTGCCCCCGCAGACCGATCCGCTGCGGGTCGCACCAGAAGTGGATACGCCGGAGCTGCGGGCGGGCAAGCGGCTTGAGCCCATGCTTCAGCGCATGCAGGTCTACAACCTGAGCGCGGTGCGGGTACTCGATGCGCAGGGCTGCGTGGTGGCGACCACGCGGGGGGAAGGGGGTCTGTGCATGGACAACCTTCCGGAAGTCGCCGGGGCGCTGTTCGGCCGCTATTCCGCTGTGGTACGCGAGCGAATCAGTGATGAACCGCTGCCGCCCCTGTCCGAGGTGCGGAGTCGTGGAGCGGTGCGACTGTTTACAGCGCTGCCGATCTTCTCGGAAGGAAAGGTGGTGGCGGTGATTCGGGGGTCGCGAACCAGCCTCGATGCCCGGACCTCGCTGTGGCACAACCGGCGGGGACTCCTGTTGGCCCTGTCAGCGACTCTGCTGGCCGCCTTTTTGGTGAGCTTTGTGTCTGCTGCCCTGATCGTGCGTCCCCTGCGGGCGATTACCAGGGCCGCGCAGACCATTGCCCAGGGGGGATCGGCACCCCCGCTTCCGGGCAGCGCATGGGCACCGAGCGAGATCCGGAGCCTGGGGACTGCTCTCGAAGTCATGACCCGCAAGTTGCGTGAGCGCGCCGACTATAGTGCCGAGCTGGCGGCCAACGTCAGTCATGAGCTCAAGACTCCCATCACCGCGATTCGGGGGGCAGCAGAGCTTTTGCGCGATCAGTGGGAAGGGATGACGGATGAGCAGCGGCGTCAGTTTGCCGATAACATTGATGCCGATGCGGCACGCATGCAGCGTCTGGTCCTTCGCCTGCTACAGCTTGCCCAGATCGAGAACGCGCCGGAACCAACCGAGAGCGTGGCGACCGCAGACTTCTTTTCGGCGCTGGCCAGTCGCTATCCGAGCGCCAAGTTCGAACTGCACAGCCCCCCGCTGAGGCTCTTGATCAGCGTGGAACACCTGCGCTCTGCGGTGGTGAACCTGGTGGAAAACGCGCTGCGCCACGGCGAAGGCAAACCGGTCACGGTCCGGGTGTCTGCGGACCGCGATCGACTCCGGATCGAAGTGACGGATGAGGGGCCAGGAATCAGTCCCGCCAACCAAGCGCGGCTATTTCAGCGGTTCTTTACCACCAGCCGGGATAGCGGAGGGACGGGTCTGGGACTGGCGATCGTGCGTGCGGTGGCGGAGCGCAGTGGCGGCGAAGTGAGCTACACCACCGGCCCCAGCGGCACGACCTTTACGCTGCTGCTTTCGTCCCGTGGCTGATTCGAACCTCAGTGCCTGAGTAGCTTGCGGGTTGCGAAGGTGCCCCCGAGTAGGGCCAGTAGAGCGGTGACGCCGAACAAATAGGACCACGGTGAACGACGAGGTGGCGTGGGCTCTGGCCGGCGCTGATAACGGAGGGTGACGGAGCGGTCGGAGAGCAGCGAACGAGGTGGGCCGAACTGTCGAAACAGCATCGCCACCGGTGGAGGTGCGGTGGCGGGAGCCGTGTGGGTGTCGCCCTTGAAGTTGCCGCTGGTCGTCGAAAGTACCGTGACCTCGGGACTGTCTTCGATGCGCAGCTCGACTTCTCCTACCGGGGGCAGATCGGCGCGGTCATCAACGACAATCTGATGGGCTTGGCGGTCGTCCAGGAGGGCGGCTTCGGCAGACAGCTCCAGGGCAAAGGGGGCCGGGTTCGGCTGGGTCGTTGGCCGCTTGAGCTGGAGCGGCTGCATGGTCCAGGTGAGTGGCAGTGGTTTTCCATCCAGTCGAAGACCGACGTCCTTCTCAATGGTCCGGCGTAGCTGTTCGGCGAGTGACTTCAGCTCCGCTGCGGAGAGGTTGCCATCCCGGTCGAGATCGGCCGTGCGCTGGAGCTGCTCCGCTGGGACTTCCCCCACCATCAGGGAGTAGTCGAAGAGCAGCTTGTTTGGGAGTAGGACCAACCGTCCGTAGCGATTCACTGTAGACAAGGCAAACTGCGGATGAGCACGCACAGTTCCCGCAGACAGCAGGAGGACAAAGGCGATGGGCCAGCTACAGCGCATCCTGGGCACGTATCATGATTCAGTTGTCCTCTGCGCGATACTAGCGAAACGTGAGCCAGAAAACCGCCTGTCCAGGGTGTGGGTCAGCAGCAGGGCGATTCCCATGCCAGGAGCCGGGCCGGAGGTGTCTACGACGGAATGGGCTTGCGTCTTGGCCGTGCTTTGACAAACGATGCGCGGTCATGAGTCGGCCTTCCGAGGAAGCTGCTTCGTCGATTCCCACCCCGCGCCTTTGGCAGACGGTCTTCGCTGAGCCGCTCCTACACTTTGCGCTGCTTGGGGGCCTGCTTTATGGCGCGTACCTAGGGATGCGACCGGCCCCGGCTGTGCGAATTGTGGTGCCTGCGGAACTTCAGGAGGCTCGTCGGGCAGAGCTGCTTCGCAGGAATGGTCGACCGCCTGGTGAAGCCGAGATGGCAGCGGCGCTCGGCGACTATGTAGATGCCGAGATTCTGTTTCGTGAAGCGAACCGACGGCGGCTCGGTGAGGGCGACATCATCATTCGGCGGCGCTTGATCCAGAAGATGGAGTATTTGGCCGAAGCGCTGCTGCCGCGCCATCCCCCAACCGATGGTGAGCTGTCCGCTCTGCTGACGGCTCATCCCGAGCGCTACGCGCTTCCCGAGCGGATCTCCTTGCGGCAGATATTCATTGGCAGGGAGCGCCATCCGCTTGATGCAGAGACTGTGGCCCAGCGGCTATGGAGCGAGCTTTCCCATGGCCAACCACCGATTGCGGGCCCTGTCGCGAGGGCTCTTGGGGATCCGCATCCGCTGGGCGCACTCCTTCCCCTCCACAGCGAAGCCGAGCTGACGCAGCTTTTTTCCGCGCAGCTCGCCAAGGAATCCTTTCAGTTGCAGCAAGGACAGTGGTCGCGGCCGCTGCCCTCTGCGCATGGACTACACCTGGTTCAGTTGATGGGACGGCAGGCGGGACAGCTTCCTTCTTTGTCGCAGCTTCGCGAGCGCTTGCGGCTCGATTACGACGAACAGCACAGGCCGGAGCGGCGTCGCCAAGCACTTGATTCGCTACGCTCGCGCTACCAAATTGTGATGGAACCGGAGCCCAAGCGATGAAGCTGTGGCTTGGGATACTTTTGCTGCTCCTGGCACCTCTTTCGGTGGCCTCTGCGCATAGCTTCGAGCCCACGGTGATTACGCTGCGTGAGGAGCAGCCAGGTCGGTTTCGAGTCGAGCGGATCTTGCCGCCGAGCGTTCCGAGCAGCGAGTCGATGATTCCGCAGTTCCCATCGCACTGCCAGTTGCGTGCAGAACCGACTGAGGCAGCCGACGTGCTGGTCCACATACTCGACTGTGGGGCACTGGGCCTTCGCGGACAGCAACTGGCGGTCACTGGTCCAGCGATCGCGGAAGCCCTTGTGACGATTCACTTTCTTGATGGCGATTCCCTGAGCGCTCTACTGCATCAGGCACCGCTGCAGATTCCCAACCAGCGTCAGTCGCCGCAACTTCCTACGCGGCACACCATACAGAGATTCCTACAGCTTGGATTTCGGCACATCCTATCGGGGGCGGACCACTTGCTGCTGCTGTTGGGGCTGCTACTGCTGGCAGGCTCAGTGCGCGGGCTGCTCCTGACCGTGACGGCTTTTACCGTGGGACACAGTCTGACGCTGGCCCTTTCGACCCTGGAGCTTGTGCATCCGCCTTCGGTTCTGATCGAAGCGCTGATCGCGCTGAGTGTGGTGTTTTTGGCGAGAGAGATCTTGCGACCCCCGACCTGGTTGGCGCGTTATCGGGCAGCGCTGTTGGCGGTGTGCTTTGGGCTACTGCACGGACTGGGTTTTGCGTCGGCGCTGCGTGAGGTGGGTCTGCCGCAAGAACAACTTCCGCTGTCGCTGCTGTCGTTTAACTGTGGAGTCGAGCTGGGGCAACTCCTGTTTGTGCTGGCGCTGCTCTTGCCGGTGCGAATCCTGCGTCGTTTGCAACTTGCACCACTGCTGGGATATGCACTGGGTTCGGTGGCGATGACCTGGACGATCGAGCGGTGTCTGCTGCTGTTTAGGAGTGCTTAAGGAATGCCCACACAACGCTGTCTGCATGCGCTCGTTCCCATGGTGGGATTGGCTTTGGCCGCCTGTGCGGAACCAGAGCCAGAGCCCGAAGTGGTGTACGTCGAGTCACGCGATCCTTGTGCGGCCCATAGTCCGCTGCGCAGCGCCTTCTTCGGCGACCTGCATGTTCACACCAGCCTGTCTTTTGATGCGTATGCGTTTGACGTGCGGGTGACTCCCGAGCAGGCGTATCGCTTTGCCCGGGGTGAGGAGATCGCGCTACCACCGCTCGATGTGATGGGGCAGGGGACGCGCAAGGTGCGGCTCAGTAGACCGCTCGACTTTGCGGCGGTGACCGACCACTCCGAGTTCCTGGGAGAGGTGCAAGCGTGCATTACTCCGAGTGCGCAGGGGTATTCCTCAATGACTTGTCAGCGCTATCGTCAAGGCGGCAGCATGGCCATTACCAACCTGGGGTTCAAGCTGGCGATTGACGACAAGCAGCGCTTTGAAGACGTCTGTCCGCCCGATGGCAGTGGTTGTGGCGAGCTACTGTCTGCGACTTGGACTCGCCTGCAAACAGCGGCGCGGTCGGCCTACGACAAGAGTTCAAGCTGCGGGTTCACAAGCTTTGTCGCGTACGAGTATTCAGGGGCACCGGGTCTATCGACGATGCATCGCAACGTGATCTTCCGCAATGACCGGGTGCCGCTGCCGGTGACGCACTATGAGGAGCCGACGCCGCTGGGTCTGTGGCAGGCGCTGGATGGGGCGTGTCGACAGGCCCGCACGGGCTGTGATGTGCTGGCAATTCCGCACAACTCGAACGAAAGCAACGGCAAGATGTTTCGCATCGAGTACCCCGAAGGTGCGAGTGTGGAGGAGCAGCGCAAGCTGGCCGAGCTACGGAGGAGCTTCGAGCCCCTGTTCGAGATTTATCAGCACAAGGGAGACTCGGAGTGCAAAAATGGACTGTCCGGTGTGCTAGGTGCCCCCGATGAGCAGTGCGGCTTTGAAAAGACCCTGCGTAAGTCGGTCCCAGACTGTGGCGAAGGCACTGGCACGGGCGGAACTGCGCGTACCGGCTGTCAGTCGCGGCGCGACTTTGTGCGCTATGCGCTGATCGACGGCCTGCGCGAGCAGCAGCGGATAGGGGTCAATCCGATCGCGCTGGGTTTGATTGCCAGTACCGATACCCACAATGGCAGTCCCGGCTACGTCGAGGAGTCGAGCTTCCTCGGACATCGCGGGCTTGATGATGACACCCCGGAAAAACAGCTCGGGCCGGGCGGAATCACCATTGGCGGAATGGAGTTTTCCCCTGGTGGCCTGGTCGGAGTGTGGGCGGAAGAGAACTCTCGCCCGTCTTTGTTTGATGCGATGAAGCGGCGGGAGACCTTTGGCACCAGTGGCCCCCGGATCACCGTGCGTTTCTTCGGCGGATTCGACCTGCCAGACAGCCTCTGTAGCGACCCCAACCTGGTGGAGAAGGGCTATCAAAAGGGAGTCCCGATGGGCGGAACGCTATCCTTGGGCAGTGGCAGTGTGCCCCGCTTTGTGGTGCAGGCGCTGCGCGATCCGGGAGATGGCAAACGACCCGGTACCCCACTGCAAGTGGTGCAGATCGTGAAGGGAACCTTGGTGGCAGGGGTCGCCCAGATCAAGGTGTTCGACGTCGCTGGCAATCGGACAAATGGTGCGGCTGTGGATGTCTCGACCTGCGCGCTCCAAGGTAGCGGCTCGGACAGTCTGTGTGGAACCTGGACCGATCCAGAGTTTGACAAGACCCAGCCCGCTTTTTACTACGTGAGGGTTCTCGAAAACCCAAGCTGTCGTTGGAATACCTATCTGTGTAACTCGCTGCCCGTGGCGTCTCGTCCCGCACCGTGCAGCGACCCAGAGCTTCCGAAGACGATCCAGGAGCGAGCGTGGGCGTCTCCGATCTATTACGTTCCCGGTTAGAGTTTAGCTGGCGCGCATTCCTGGTGCTTCTCGTCCAGTGGTGCTGACGTATTCGTTATAGCTGCCGTTGTAGACGTGTGGTCCAGCGGCGGTTAGCTCAAGGACTCGGGTCGCCACCGAGCGCAAAAAGGCGCGATCATGCGACACAAACAAGAGCGTGCCTTGATAAGAGCTGAGCGCCTTCATCAGTGCACGCTTGGTGGCGATGTCCAGGTGGTTGGTCGGTTCATCAAGCACCAGCAGGTTCGGTGCGTCGAACAGGAGCTTGGCCAGCACCAGCCGCGCCCGCTCACCACCGGACAGCACCCGGACCGGCTTTTCGACATCATCGCCCTGGAATCCGAACGCTCCTGCCAAGTTGCGGAGGACTCCCAACCCAGTGGTTGGAGCGTGGGCTTGCAGCTCTCCAATTACGGTGGAAGTAGCATCTAGCTGCTCCATTTGATGCTGAGCGAAGTAGCCCATGGTGACCGATGCACCAACGGTCACTTCGCCGCTATCAGGAGTCAGAACCCCGGCCACCATCTTGAGCAGAGTGGTCTTGCCGGCACCGTTTTCACCCATCACCGCCCAGCGCTCACCACGCCGGACCAGCAGACTGAGTCCACCGTGAACGACCCGATCGCCGTAGGCTTTGCGAAGACCACTGACCTTCACGACATCATCGCCAGCCCGGGCGGGCTTTTTGAACTCGAACTCCCGCTCAATCAGTCGCCGTGGCGGCTCAATGCGATCGATCTTGTCGAGCTTCTTGACGCGACTCTGGACCTGCGACGCCTTGGCCGCCTGGGCGCGGAACCGTTCGATGAAGCGAATCTCTTTGGCGAGCATCGATTGCTGCCGCTCGTACTCTGCTTCTCGCCGCACCGCTTCTTGGGCGCGCATCTGTTCATAGAAGTCGTAGTTGCCGGTGTAGCTGCGAACTTGACCGCCATCGATTTCGATGATCTTTTTGACGACACGATTCATGACGTCGCGATCATGGCTGGTCATCACCACAGAGCCGGGATAGGACCGCAGGAACTCTTCCAGCCACAAAATAGACTCGATATCGAGATAGTTGGTGGGTTCATCGAGCAGCAGTACGTCCGGCTTGAGCAGCAGGATCTTGGCGAGCGCCACGCGCATCTTCCAACCACCGGACAGATTCCCGACATCGCCGGCAATCTGCTCGGCGGAGACACCGAGTCCGGCCAAGATGGTATGGGCACGGGCCTCGACGTCGTAGCCACCAAGCTCCATATAGCGAGCTTGGACTTCCCCATAACGGGCCACGACCGCGTCGAGATCATCGCAGCCGACAGCCATCTTGTCTTCGAGTTCCTTCATCTCTTCGCCGAGCGTGGCCACCTCACCAGCACCCGAGACGGTCTCGGCCAGTACGCTCCGTCCACGCAGTGAAGAGATGTCCTGATTGAAGTAGCCCAAGGTCAGCTTACGCGGCCGCTCTACGCTCCCTTCATCCGGAGTTTCTTCTCCCATGATCAAACGAAAGATGGTGGTCTTGCCGGCACCGTTTGGACCGACCAGACCCACTCGTTCTCCGGGGTTGATCTGAAAAGAGGCATCCACAAAGAGGATTTGGCCTCCGTACTGCTTGGTGACGTTGGTAAGGGCAATCATTCGGCGCGGCATGATGCCAGCGCTGCGGCGTCTGTGTGGATCTTTTTCGATGGTCGGGCGGGCCGGGCGACCTCCGACGAACGCATGCTCTAGCGCTGGGCGCGCATAGACGCATGCATGCTAGCGCTGGGCGCGCATATAGGACGCGAGTCGCTCGATGGCTGCCTGGCAATGCGGAAAGAACGGGGCCAGGATGTGCCAGTTGTGGATCATGTCCGGGGCTTGCTCTAGCTCGACTGAAACGCCTTGGGATCGTGCGCGATCGGCGAGCTTGATGATCTGGTCATAGAGCAGCTCGGCGGTGCCGACCTGAATCATCAGCGGTGGGAGTCCTGTCAAATCTGCGTACAGGGGTGAGGCGAGCGGATCTTTGGGATCCTGTCCTTTTTGCAAGTAGTAGCTTGCCCACACCGGCGGAGCACTGGGGTCCATCCAGTCGTAGGGGGCGTTGCGCTGCATGGAGCCACCTGTGTCCATGAGATCGACCCATGGACATAGGAGGAGTCCGGCCTTGGGCAGAGGGAGTCCTAGGTCACGGAGCCGCAGCATGGTCGCCAGCGTCAGTCCGCCTCCCGCAGAGTCGCCACCGATAAAGAGCTGATCGGAGGGGATTCCAGACTCCAGGAGTCCACGATACGCCGACACGGCATCATCGAGTGCTGCTGGGAACTTGTGCTCTGGGGCCAAGCGGTAGTTCACGGCCAGAGTCTGTCCGCCGTGCGCCAGGGTCAGCCGGGCGATGAGTCCGGCGTGAGTGTGGGTAGACCCGATGCAGTACCCACCGCCATGTAGATAGAGCAAGGTCGGTCCACCGGGTCGTGGTGTGCCGCGAGGGCGGAACCACTCGCTGCTGACGTACGCGACGCTGGTGGGCTGGCTGACGACTGCGTCCATGGCGGGATCGATGGCGGCGGTCTTTTCCCAGCTCGCACGGGTGGACTCGAGCGGACGAACGCTCAGCCGCTTGGCATTTTGGCGAAGCGACTCGACCATCCACTCAAATGCAAAAGACCAGCCCGGGCGTTTGGCACCAGTGGCGATTCGTTGGCGGGCGGTGATGGAAAGCGCACGGAGGAAGGGAGCAACCAGTTCCGAAGAGGGAAGCCGCATCATCCGCGTATCTTCCCATAACAGGCAGAGGTCTTCTAGGGGCCCCCGATGGGACTAGATGCCGCGCTGGGCTGTGGCCTTGGCGACGCGCTGGATGGCGACGACAAAGGCCGCAGTCCGCAGGTCGATGTGGTGGCTTTGGGCGGTGCTGTACAGATCGGCGAAGGCCCGGCGCATGATGCGCTCCAGCTCGCTGCGGACTCGCGTCTCTTCCCAGTAGAACTGCTGGATGTTCTGCACCCACTCAAAGTAGCTGACGGTGACACCACCGGCGTTGGCGTAGATGTCAGGCAAAATCACCACACCGCGTGCATGCAAGATGTCGTCCGCTTCAGGAGTGGTCGGTCCGTTGGCTCCTTCCACGATGACCTTACACTTGAGCCGGCCCGCGTTTTCTGCGGTGATGATGCCACCGAGCGCGGCCGGTACCAGCACATCGCATTCTTGGTACAGGATGTCATCTCGCGAAATGCTTGGGGCACCGGTCCAGCCCGCGAGGATTTTGCGATCCTTCACCCAGGCCAGCGCCGCCGGAATATTAATCCCTTCAGGGTCATAATATGAGGCGGTGTGATCCCCAATCGCGACCACCTTCCCGCCGCGTTCATGGAACAGTCGGGCCGAGTGGCTGCCGACGTTGCCGAAGCCCTGCACGACGAAGGTCGCATCCGAGATCTTCTTGTCCTGGGTTCGCAGGTATTCCTCGGTCGCGATCATGACGCCACGTCCGGTGGCTTCATCACGACCGAGCGAACCGAACATGTCGACGGGCTTTCCGGTGACGACACCGGGATGGAAGCCGTGGAACTTGTTGTATTCGTCCATAAACCACGCCATCACCTGGGCGTTGGTGTTGACGTCGGGAGCAGGAATATCAACGTTGTCGCCGATGACGAGGTGAATTCCCTGCACAAAGCGCCGGGTCAGCCGCTCTAGTTCCCCGCTGGAGAGCTGGGCGGGATCGACACAGATTCCGCCTTTGGCACCACCGAACGGAATTCCCACCACTGCGGTCTTCCAGGTCATCAGTGAAGCGAGCGCACGTACCTCATCGATATCTACGTCAGGGCTGTAGCGGAGTCCGCCTTTGAAGGGTCCGCGAGCGTTGTCATGTTGAACGCGGTAGCCGACGAAGGTGCGGATTTTCCCGTCATCCATTCGGATGCTGCACTCGACGCGCAGCTCACGAAAGGGAGTCATCAGTTGTTCAGCCGTTTCGGGGCTGAGGGCAAGGACTTGGGCCGCCTTGGCGAAGTAACGATTTACGTTGGAAAATGCGTTGGACATACACAGCTCCTCAGTAGGGGCAAAACAGTGACGCTTACGGGGTCTGTCTCCTCTAACAGTCGTAGGGGAATGACCCCAAAGAGGAGGCCATCTTACTACGGCAAGGAGTGAGCGGCTGAGAATTCCGCGACGACGCAGTGCGTCGGAGAATGCGACGCAGCAATTCCCTTGCGCGACCAAGAGCTGGCGAAAGTCGATGGTGTCATGACGCTTCCGGACCAAGTCTGCGTCAACGACAGCCTGCGCCAGCAACGCACGGAGTCTGGGGTTAGCCACCTGTGGAATTGGTCGGACAGGAAGCGAGGATTTCTTGGGCTCGGCCGTTCTGTGGGTGGAGCTGAAGGACTTGCGAAAGGAGTGCGCGGGCTTCGTTGCACAGCGATAGCTTGGCGGCGCGGTCTGCCTCTGCGAGCAGTCCGTCTAGGAATGGCACGAGCACGGCCTGGAGTCGCGTCGTCGCTTGGACACGTTGTGGGGATGCTGCGGAGATTTCCTCTGCCAGTGCCGCTGCCGCCGCATAGTTGCGTCGTGAGATGGCCTGCTCGATCATCTCGAGGCGGAAGCGATCGAGCTGCTCTTCTTCGGCTCGCTTGCGCCGAGCCATCAGTTGCGGATCTCCGGGACTGCCGCGCAGCGCTTCATCACATAGGATGATCGCTGTCGCCGAGTCGTGGACGAGCAGCGCCTGATCGATCTCGGCAAGCTGGCCAGAGGGTGTGTTGGATTTCAGCAGCAGGAGTGGGGCCTTGTGGACGGCCCCTCGGTTCGACGACTGAACGGTCAAGCGAGCCAGGAGCTGCGATCCCAGGCTCCCGATCGCCGCGCCACCGAGTGCCACGGCGACCACCAGGATGCCGGTTCGCAGCCATGAGCGATCTTTGGCGCTGACCGTCTCGATCCGCATGGTGCCGCTGGTACGGGTCGGCTTGCGCGGGCTGCGGCTCTCTGCCATGGCTGGTTAGCGTATCACGTTATGCTTTGCATTTGTCGTCGCCCGGCAAGAACCGGTCACGGATGGTTTTTGTTGACGAATGCCGGTCCGGCGCAGTAATCCTCAGACTGTCTCGCGGGAGTAACTCAGTGGTAGAGTGTTAGCTTCCCAAGCTGAAAGTCGCGGGTTCAAATCCCGTCTCCCGCTCCAGAGCCACCGGTTCGATTTGAACGCGGTGGCTTTTTTGTGTCCGCAGCTTGTGGGCTCGTGACCGGGGGATGTTACTGGACTTCGTGTGCGCCCACGTCAGCCGCTGGGCCTTGGGGTCGGGATGTTCCGTCGAAATCGTACGACACCGGGCTCTGCTGCACCTTGTCGACACAGCAGTCGCGATTTTTCGGGCTGTCTTTGATGAGGTGTAGGTCGATGCTGGCGGTATCCCCGGCAGGCTGGACAAAGTCCACGGCCGTTTTGTAGATCGATCCAGAGATGACCTTGTCGTTGGTGACGACGTTGCTAAGCATGCACCCGGTGAGCTGCTGATCGAGGCTGATGTTGCCACCGCTGGCGCGGAGCAAGTTATCAAAGACGATCGAGTGCTCAACGACAAGCGGGCTGGCACCACAGTCGATTCCGGGCGTGGCGGAGCCGGTCTGGGTGCCATTGCCGTAGACCGTTAGGAACCGCATCGTGCCGCTGCTGCTCCCACCAAACGCGATGCCGACGATGGTGTTGTTCCAGATCATCAAATTGCTCAGTGAGTAGGTCGAGCCACTGATCAGTAGGCCACTCGCCTTGTTCGCAAAGAGCTGGCTGGAATCGACCGAGAGGGTGCAGCCGTTGGCGAAAATACCGTCGGTACCGCTGTCGTGGATGCGAACACCGCTTACGGACAGCTCCGCGCCCATCTCGCAGCTAACGCCCGCCTTACCGCTGCCGCCTTGCAGTTCTAGGTTGCGTATCGAGACGGAGAGCTTGCTGGTGCCACCAATCACGGCGATGGCGCTTTCACCGCTTGCGCCTTCGATTCGCGTGTCCGTTGGCTTGCTCCCTCCGCCAGCGATCGTCAAGCTGGTCAGCGTGTCGGTTCCAGTGAGCTTGAGGGCAGCATAGGCTTTGCTCGACGGAGCGACGCTGATGCGGGTCTTGCCGCCGCTGGTGACCGCCGTGAGCGCGTCTTGCAACGTGCAGAACGCATCGTCGACGCTGCCTCGATGGTCGTTGCCGGTACAACTGCCGTTTTTATTATCGACGTACAGCACTTCGGACACCGGCGCGCAGCTTCCGTCCGCGCTGCACAGCTTACTTTGGCAGTCGAGCGAAGTGCGGCAGGAAGTGCAGGCATTGCTCCGGCAGGTGGGCTTGCGCAGGTCACGGCTGGCACAGTCGCTGTTGGTGATACAGGCGACACAGCTTCCCTGCGGACCACAGCGCGGCGTCGACGGGCGGCCGTTCTTACAGGCCGTGTCATCGGCACCCATCGTGCAAGCTCGGCACGACAGGGTGGCCGCATCGCAGATTGGGGAGCTGTCGAGCAGGCAGTTGGCCACGGTTCGACAGCTCCCGCTGCTGTCGGTGGTGCTGGTACACGCGGTCAGCCAGGCAACGGGAAACAGTACCAAGGCCAAGCCGCGCAGCGTCCGGTTCGAGTCGTGAAGACTGCTCATCATGGGTTCGGGTTCCTCACAGGTTGATCTCAAGGCCAGCGCTTCCGTGTGGGATGCCGAGTGTGTATTGACCTGCCGCCGTCGGGATTGCCAGGCCATGCTGCACCTTTTGACAGGCCGGGCTGGTCACGTCGTAGCCGTCCTGACGACACTCTTCGGCCAGCTCGGGGCGGAAGCTCTGTCCGGCGTTCGGCGAGAACACCATCCAGGTTGCTCCAACGCTGAGCAGCAAAGAGAGACGCTTGTGCAAGGCCGCACGCATGGATAGCGAGAAGTCGATCTTGTGACCGTCGAGGTTGGCCGGTGACACCGTGCCCGCATCGATGCGTGGGGTCTCGTAGAGCAGCTCTTCACCCAAGGTAACCTGCTGAAAGTACTGTCTTAATCCCAATGTTACCGCGAACGCAGGGATGGCCGATAGCGGTCGTGTGTACAAGCTTGGCTCCAGCAGCCAGCGCTCGACTTGAAACTCCTGATCGGGATGACCGGGAATCGTAAGTCGCAGCCAGCTTGTGAGCTCCAGAGCGCGCGGGCGACGGCTATTGGCGGATTTTTCGACGGCAGGTGCAATTGGAAAGCGCAGCCGCCCACCAAGGTAGACGACATGTGGATAAGAGTAGGTCAAGCGTGCCGCACCGCAGCGAGGCGTCGAGTCCTGCACGGTGATCTGGGCTCCGACCCGCGTTCCCGAACAGCCCGTGCCGTCGTTCCAGCGCAGCTCGGACGGTTGTCCTTCGAGCGCAACGATGTCGCCTTGGTTGGTAAACAGCGGGCTCGTGTACGACAGCCCAATCCATAGACGATCACTCAGCGCTTCGATGATCGCTCCGGCAGAAAAGCCATAGCCGAGAGCGCCCACGTTCACTTGGATAGCGCTGCGGTTGGACCACTGCTCGCACGGTCCGCCGCCACAGCCGATCGTGTCACGGTGCGCGGTGTCGCCATCGCGCAGGAACTGCGAATCGTTGTGGGTGTAGCCGAAGTTAAAGCCGCCCCCGAGGAGAAACCAGTTCTTGAGCTTGAGTCCAACGGCGATCGTACCCCACAGACTGTAGCTGTGATCGTAGACCGAGTGATAGCGCGTCGAGAGTGTATCGAGAGACTGATTGTCGGTCCGATAATCAGTGAAGTCCATCACTGGTGTCGAGAACGCCAAACCGAGAGTCACTGAATCGCTGCGTAGATCCCAGGCCAGCGCCGCCATCGTCTGCGGGTTTGCCCAACGAATCGTCGCTGGTGCTGCCATTCCACCGCCGCCGCCCTGTTGCGAATAGCCGATCGGCAGCGCTGAAGTTCGCTGGTATTGCCCAAGGAAACCAGAGACCCCGCCTTGAACGAGAACCTCACTACCCGAGAGGACGCGGATGGATGCCGGATTGTAAGACAGAGAGGACAAATGCCCATCGGCCGGTCCTGCGAGGACGAAGTCAGCGGGCCGCAGCGCCAGGTATGGATAGGCAACCGCCGTCGCTGGCTGCCAAACACCCAGCGCAACACCGAATGCCATCACAGCCCGACGCAGCATCACCGAGACATGGTAGTTTTTGCGAGGTTGCGCAGCAAGAGTCTCGACCAGCGTTCGCGG